>Ga0265297_10000731_pt1 | contig 91096 bp, 35 predicted proteins | sample Munlanlwell13791_FD_192502 | JGI IMG/M metagenome (GOLD analysis project Ga0265297, IMG submission 192502) | Leachate microbial communities from a municipal landfill in Southern Ontario, Canada - Leachate well 137-91 | ecosystem: Engineered > Solid waste > Landfill > Unclassified | place... | reverse complement strand
ACCTTGAGCCTCCGCAGGCCCACCTCGTCCCCTGGCGTAGGGATATGCGTCAGATGCACCTCGCTGGCTGCCAGGTCCTTGAGTTTCTCCATCGCAATCTCGGCAGTAGGGTTGGTGGTGGCTGACATGCTAAGCGCAATCAGCGTCTCTTCCAGGTCCAGTATCTCCTGCTTGGAATGCAGGATGTCTTTTTTGAGATTCTTAATCTGGTCGATGATCTTGGGAGACAAGAGATGTATCTTATCCGGTATCTCCGCCAGGTGCTTGATAGCGTTAAGTATCAGGCTTGAGGAAGCGCTCATCAGGGAGGAATTTTTACTGGTTATGACCGCCGCCTCGCCGCTAAGCTCAACTGCCGCACCGCAACTAACTACCGGGTCTATCCTGGAATTACGGCGTTCCCCTGCCGCCTTCCTGGCAGGCGCTACCACCTTCCTGTCTTCAATACGCAAACCCAATTCCTCTATCAGCATCATTATTTTGTCCACGGTCTCCTTCTTCTCAATGCCCATAAGGTATTCATAATTGTAGCGGAAATACCTCCTGATAATCTCGTCCTTCGCCGCCTGCTGTGTGAGGGCGTCGTCAATAATCGCGAATCCGGCGCGATTAACACCCATATCGGTAGGCGAGCGGTACGGCAATTCATCCCCCATGATCTTCTCAAGTATTATCTTAAGCAAAGGAAAGGCCTCGACATCGCGGTTATAATTCACGGCTGTCTGGCTATAGGCATTAAGGTGAAAGGGGTCAATAAGGTTGACGTCGGAGATATCGGCGGTAGCGGCCTCATAGGCGATATTAACGGGGTGTTTAAGCGGAAGGTTCCAGATAGGGAAGGTCTCGAATTTAGCGTAACTGGACTTTATCCCCTTCTTGTAGTCATGGTAAAGCTGCGACAGGCAGGTTGCCAGTTTCCCGCTTCCCGGCCCCGGGCCGGTCACTATCACGATGGGGTTTTTGGTATGGATGTGGGGATTGGTGCCGTAGCCTTTTTCGCTGACGATAAGGTCGATATCGGTAGGATATCCGGGAGTAGCAGAGTGCAGGTAGACCTTGATGTTGCGGTTCTCCAGCTTATTCTTGAAACTCACTGCCTGCGGCTGATTATCGAAACGGGTAATAACTACCGAGAGGACATCCAGGCCGTGTTCGCGGATATCGTCGATAAGCTTTAAGGCGTCCGCGGCATAGGTAATGCCGAAATCCCCCCTGATCCTGCCTTTCTCAATATCGCCGGCAAAGATACAAAGCACGATATCTATCTTGTCTTTTAACTGCTTCAGCAGCTTGATCTTGATGTTAGGGTCATAACCGGGCAGGACCCTGCTGGCGTGGTAATCCCAAAGGATCTTGCCGCCGAACTCCAGGTAAAGTTTACCCTTAAGACTGTTAATCCTCTCCAGGATAGCGCTGCTCTGGTCCTTAAGGTACCTCTCATTATCAAACCCGGCTTTCTTAATCACTTGCGATGCCTCCTCAATAAAAAACCTTGCGCTTGGTCATTGCCATCTGCATAAAACGGGCTATCTCGACTTTATCCCTATCTTCTATGTCAATAAAGGAAATCCCCAGCCGGTAACTTGCCTGCTCCCATTTCATGTTGGAACGCACCTCTCCCTTAATTTCCATGGGCCCGTAAAGGCTGACCTCCCCCGCCTTATTCATGCTAGCGAGCGTGAATTTCAAAAGAAGCGTCGTGCCGGACGGGATGTTGTAGCGGCTGATAAGCGCAATGCCGCCGGCGCTGAGGTTAAGCATGGCGGCCTCGACATCCTGGTTGCCGACGAGTATCCGCACGCTAAGCGGCAGGTCCACACGGTAAAAAACCGTAATATCTACGTCGAGCCGCTGAAATCTCCTTCTGTCGCTTCCGGAATAACTGCGGTATGCCATAAAGGCGGTTTAATGCTTCTGGTTTTTGAGTTCGCGCGTCAGGATAATTGCCTCGGCAATCTCACGCATGGACTTGCGCATATCCATGCTCTGTTTCTGCATTAACCGGTAGGCCTCGGAAGGCAACACCCCTGCCTCCTGGGAAAGTATATCCTTCGCCCGCTCAATGAGCTTACGGGTGGTAAGGGCTTCTTCGGCGCTGCGCGCCCTGAGGTCAAGCTCCGCGTTTTCAATCGCTACTGCCGCCTGGTTGCCCATGGCAGCAAGGATGTTCAATTCGTAATCGCTGAATTTATGCTTCTTAGAGGTATAGCAATTCAAGACCCCGATCACCCGGCCCTTTACCGCTAAAGGGACGCTCGCCAGCGAACAAAGCGACTCTCTCCTGGCAATATCGCGGTTTAGGTAACGGCTGTCCTCTTTGACATCCAGGATGCAGATAGGTTTATTCTCCTTTGCCACGATTCCAGCAATGCCTTCCCCGAGCCTGAGATTAGGCTTTTTATTGTAAGACTCCGAGATGGACTGGGTAGCCCGCACCACCAACTCTTTCTTGTCGGGATCAAGGAGCATCAGGGAACAGATCTTCGAATTCATTACCTCGGCGGTAACGTTGACGATAAGCCTAAGGAGCTCCTCAAGGTAGAGCCCGGAAGTAATCAGGCTTGCGATTTTAGAGAGCGCCTCAATCTGTTTGAGATAAATCTCGTAGCCGGTTTTTTTCTTGGCAGGCATAGAAATCGCCCTTCTTTTTTAAGGGTTAGAGTATAGGCAGGTATTTCTGCACTTCGTATTGGGTTACCTGTGCCTTATATTCGTCCCACTCCAGTTTTTTGTTACGGATAAAATGCTGGAACAGCTTCTCCCCCAGGCATTCCCTTACCAGTTTGCTGGATTCGGTAAGCCTGGCTGCCTCCAGCAAGTCATCCGGTAAGGAGCGGATACCGGAACGCAGCCTCTCTTCCTCGCTCATGTGGTAAATGTTATCGTTAGCGGGGTCTCCCAGGCGGTATTTACCCTTGATACCCGCCAGGCCGGCTGCCAGCATTACTGAAAATGCCAGATAAGGATTGCAGGCCGGGTCAGGGGAACGGTATTCGATGCGGGTAGCCTTTTCCTTGCCGGGTTTATACATCGGCACCCTGATGAGCGAAGAGCGGTTCATCTGCGCCCAGCAGATGTAAACCGGGGCTTCGTATCCGGGCACCAGCCGCTTGTAAGAATTAACCCACTGGTTAGTCACCGAGGTGATCTCCGGCGCATGCCTTAATAATCCCGCGGTGTAGGCCCTGCCGGTCTCGGAGAGATGGTATTTATCCTTGGCATCGAAAAAGGCATTCCTCTGGCCCTTAAACAACGACTGGTGGGTATGCATCCCCGAACCGTTGATGCCGAAGATCGGCTTGGGCATAAAGGTGGCGTATACCCCGTGCTTACGGGCAATCTCCTTAACCACCAGCCTGTAGGTCATCACGTTATCGGCCATGGTCAGGGCATCGGAGTAACGCAGGTCTATCTCATGCTGGCTCGCCGCAACCTCATGGTGGCTGTATTCTACTTTAATTCCCAAAGACTGCATGGTAAGTATTGTGTCGCGCCTTAAGTCCTGGGCCACATCCAGAGGAACCAGGTCAAAATATCCCCCCTGGTCCAGCGGCTGCGGGGTCTGGGAGTTATTGAAATAAAAATACTCCAATTCCGGACCTACATTATAGGTAAACCCCTGCTCCTTGGCGCGGGCAAGATTACGCTTAAGCACATAACGCGGGTCTCCTTCAAAGGACCTGCCGCTGGGTTCATATATGTCGCAGAACATCCGCGCTACCTTGCACCCTTCGGCAGAGCGCCAGGGTATAATCGCAAACGTCTCGGGGTCGGGCCGCGCTATCATATCCGACTCCTCGATGCGCGCAAAACCCTCGATGGAAGAGCCGTCAAACCCCATCCCTTCATCCAGGGCGCCTTCCAGCTCATCGGGGGTAATGGCAAACCCTTTCAAAAAACCCAGGACATCGGTAAACCACAAGCGGATAAACTTTATTTTTTCCTCCTTAACAATCTTGAGGATCTCAGTCTTTGTCTTTTTAGGCATCTCTTTCCTCCTTATTATTGTGCGTTATTTTTTAACAGGGCGGTGCTTCTCTAAAAACGCCCCGATTCTATTTAAAGCCTCCTTGAGGCTATTGATGCTTGAGGCATAGGAAATCCTGACATAACCCTCTGCCATTGGCGTAAAGGCAGTTCCCGGCACAACCGCCACCTTCTGATCCTTAAGCAGCTTCTGACAGAAATCAATAGAGCTCATGCCGCTGGATTTTATGCTTGGGAAAGCATAGAATGCACCTTGCGGCATATGGCACTCCAGGCCCATACGGTTAAGCTCGGCTATCACAAATTCCCTGCGGCGGCGGTATTCCCGCTTCATCTCCTCTACGGACCTCCTCCCCGCCTGCAACGCCTCACAGGCAGCCATCTGGGAAGTGATGGATACGCACATAATGGTATATTGGTGTATCTTGTTCATTGCCGAAATGATATCTTCCGGGCCGGCCGCAAACCCTACCCTCCATCCTGTCATAGCGTAACTCTTGGAGAAACCGTCGAGGTAAACGGTATTACCCTTTGCGCCCTTTAAGGTAGCAAAAGGGGTATGCTGGAAATCATAGGTAAGCTCCCCGTAAATCTCGTCTGTTATGCAAAGGATTTTGTGTTTCAGGAGGATGCGGTTGATTTCCCCAAGCTCCCTGGCGGTATAAGATACGCCCGTGGGGTTAGCAGGATAATTTAATATCAGGGCCTTGGGTTTTTTGGCCGCGTATTTCTCAAGCAATTCCGGGGTAAGCTTAAAACCATAAGGGGTAGTATCAATATATACCGGCTCCCCTGCGGCCAATTCCGTAAGCGGGCCGTAAGAAACATAGCTGGGCACGGGAATCAGGACCTTATCTTTAGGATTAATGAGGGTTCTTAAGGCAAGGTCCATGCCTTCGCTTGCGCCAACCGTAATAAGGATTTCTTCTTCCGGCGAATACTCCAGCCCCCAGCGGTTCTTAAGATAGCGCGCAATCCCGAGCCTTAATTTATATAGCCCTTTATTGGAGGTGTAAGAGGTGAAGCCTTCCTCCAGGGAATATATCCCGGCCTCGCGGATCTGCCACGGCGTTACAAAATCAGGCTCCCCTACACCCAAAGAGATGACCTCTTTCATCCCGAGCACCAGGTCAAAAAACTCCCGGATACCAGAAGGCTGCAAATTTTTAACTTTTTTTGTTACCGACATTTTCTATCCCTGCTACTATACCTAATAAGAAATCGCAATCCTCTTATTCTCTTCCTTGTGCTTAAGAATCACCCCGTCCTCCTTGTATTTCTTAAGGAGGAAATGAGTGGTAGTGCCCTTGACGTTTTCAAGCGGCGCAAGCTTCTCAGCAACGAACCTGGAAACCGCCTGCAGGTCGCGGCCTTCCACGATCAAAAGCAGGTCGTAGGTCCCCGATATCAGATAACAGCTGGAGACCTCCGCAAAGGAGTATATGCGCTCCGCAACACGGTCAAAACCCACGTCCTTCTGCGGGGTAATATTAACCTCAATAAGCGCACGCACCTGGGAGGCCGCATCCCTGATTAATTCCTTATTGATAACGGCTTTGTATTTAAGGATTACCCCCTCCTTCTGATACCTGGCTACTGCCGCCTTAACCGCAGCCGGCTTCTTCTTAAGCATCCTGGCGATATCCTCAAAACTCCTACGGCCGTCTTTCTCCAATATCTCTAGTATCTCATCCATCCCAACCTCCGTATTAAATTTGGCATATCAGGGGTCTCTCCCTTTTATGCCCTGACCTTTCAATCATTGCCCTGACCTTTGTAACCTTGTTCCCCGCAAGGCGCTGCTTCCTCCTGCCAAGATGCGCTGCCAATATCTCATCCAGTTCGGCATAGGTTATGCCCATCTCGGCCTCATCGGTCTGCCCCGGACACAACCCGGCTGTTGGCGCCTTTTTTATTATTTCAGCCGGTATATGCAGGGCCTTGGCTAAATCATAAACCTCTCTTTTTAAAAGCCCGCCCAGCGGAAGGATATCTGCCGCCCCGTCGCCGTATTTGGTAAAATAACCTACGGACAGCTCTGATTTATTGCTGGTGCCGCAGACTAAATAATCAAGCTTATTGGCAAAATAATAAAGAACCAGCATCCTCAGGCGCGGTTTAAGATTCAAACGCGAGGTCTTGCCCGCCTGAGGCAATATATTAATGAGGGCATCGTATATCTTTGACAAATCAACGGCTCTGTATCTGATACTTAATTTTTTGGCAAAACAAATGGCGTCCCGGGCATCGTGTCTATGGCTATGGATCGGCAGGATTAAAGCCAAAAGGCGGTTTTTCCCTACCGCCCTCTTCGCTACTGCGGCTGCCACGCAGGAATCTATCCCGCCGGACAACCCCAAAACTATCCCCCTGGCCCCAGAAAGCGCGAGTTGCTTGCTAAGCCACCTGACTATCTTCTTTTCCACTTTATAAGGATTAATTACGGCCGCCTAATCAACGGAAAGATTATATAACAGGGCAGGGTTAAGGTCAAGGTATTTGAATGGCAGGGACGGTTCTCAGGTCGTTCGTAACCTGTCTCCCTGAAAGGGGGCAGGTTAGCTTCACCTTCAGAACCATCCCTAGTTATTCTGGTTATTTGAGCTCTTCGGGGTGATGCTTTACAACCCTGGCCTCTACCATATATATTATATCCTCGGCTATATTGGTAGAGTGGTCGCAGATGCGCTCAAGGTGCCTCGTAATCAACAAGAGCGGCACCGCACGGTCGGCGGTCTTGGGGTCTTTTGCCATGTAATCACGGATCAGCTCCGTCTGCACAAGGTTGCGCAGCCTGTCTGCCTCGCTATCCGACAAAACAACCTTCCTTGCCAGGCCCGCATCCTTCCTTACAAAAGACTCTATGGCATCGCCAACCATCCTCTGGGCGACCTCCGATAATTTCGGGATGTCAATCAGGGGCTTAAGCAGCGGCTTATTCCCCAGCTCGGTGACACGCTGTGATATGTCGACAGCCAGGTCTGCGATACGCTCCAGTTCCGCATTAATCTTCATGCCGGTAGTAATAAACCTTAAGTCCCCGGCCAGAGGCTGGTGCCTAGCAATAAGGTCAATACATCTCTCGTCAATGGCAAGCTCAAGCTGGTCTATCGCGGAATCGCCGCTGATGACCTCCTCGGCAAGTCTTATATCGCGGTTTTTAAGGGCCTCGACGGACTTGTAAATCGCAGCCTGCACCAATGCCGCCATCCCCAGTATTTCCTTATGTAAACCGAACAACTCTTCGTCAAAATGCCTCTCCATAATATCCTCCTTATATACTTGATGCCTTATCCGAACCTTCCCGTTATATAGGCCTCGGTTCTGCTGTCGCGGGGAGCAGTAAAGATGTTTTGCGTCCGGTCGAATTCTACCAATTCGCCCAATAGAAAAAATGCGGTATCATCTGAGACGCGGGCTGCCTGTTGCATATTATGGGTTACGATTACGATAGTATAGTACTTCTTCAGCTCCTGTATCAGTTCCTCTATCTTGGCGGTTGATATGGGGTCAAGGCTGGCGCAGGGCTCGTCAAACAATATTACCTCCGGCTCTACTGCCAGGCAACGGGCTATACAGAGGCGCTGCTGCTGCCCGCCGGATATCCCCAGCGCACTTGCCGAGAGCCTGTTTTTAACCTCCTCCCATAGCGCGGCTTTCTTCAGGGACTCCACCACCTTTTCCTCAATAAATCCCCTGTCCTTTACGCCGTTGACCTCCAGGCCGTAGGCGATATTCTCAAATATGCTCTTGGCAAAAGGGTTGGGTTTCTGGAATACCATCCCCACCCTTCTTCTTATCTCAACCGGGTCAATGCTGCCTAAAAAAATATCCTGGCCGTCGATATAAATACTTCCGCTGAGGCTGGTGTTCGGCACGAGCTCGTTCATACGGTTAATAAGCCTGATAAATGTGGATTTGCCGCAGCCGGACGGCCCGATTATGGCGGTGACCCGCTTCTCATAGATATCCAGATTGATATCCGTTAACGCGCGGTGCCTTCCGTAGAAAAAATTTATCTCCTCTGTCTTGATCTTTACCTTACTGTCCATGTCCATACCCTCTCTGTCTCTGGCGTATCAGGATTGCTACAAATGACACCAAGAGAACCAATGCCAACAATATAAGGCTGCATCCGTAGGCAATGGCAGTCTGCTCTTGGGGATGCGCCCCTTCTGTCATCAGGGCATATATGTGGTAAGGCAGGGCCATCACCTCCGAAAATAACGAATGGGGGTAACCCCTCAGGTAGAAGGCCGCCGCGGTGAAAAGTATGGGTGCCGTCTCGCCGGCTACCCTGCCGATGCTTAGAATTGTACCGGTAAGCACTCCGGGAAGCGCGGTAGGCAATATTATCTTTTTGATTGTCTGCCACTTAGTAGCGCCCAGCGCAAGCGATGCCTCGCGTACGGAATTAGGCACTGCCATCAGCGCCTCCTGGCTGGCGGATATTATCACGGGCAACACCAATATCCCCAGCGTCAAGCCCCCCGAGAGCATCGAGACCCCGAATTTGAAAAACTTAACGAATACTGCCAGGCCGAATAGCCCGAACACAACCGAAGGCACGCCCGCAAGGTTATTAATGCCGACCCTGATGAGATTAACGATATAACCCCTGGGGCTGTATTCGCACAGGTATATTGCGCACGCCAGGCCCAGGGGCAGAGAAAATGCAATCGCAATCAAGGTAAGACAGAGCGTGCCGATGATTGCCGGGGCTACCCCTCCGGCTGTCATGGCATCGCGCGGGGGCTGCGTGATAAATTCCCAGGATATCACCTTTATCCCCCTTGCGGATATGAAGTATATGATGGAAAAGAGGAGAAGCACGGTAACGGCGATGCTTAAAAAAAGCAGCCCAAACCCTATCTTCTCAACCCTGTCTTTCCTCATCTGCCCAGCCCCAGTTTTATCCTGAATCTTCTGCTGATAAACTCGGCAATGATATTAAAAATAAAGGTAACCAGAAACAGGATTAACGCGATTGCAAAAAGGGCGTGATAATGCGCGCTTCCGACCGGCGCCTCTCCCATTTCTGCGGCAATCGCGGCGGTCATGGGCCGGACAGGGTCAAAAAATGACCGGGGTATGACTGCGGCACCTCCGGCTACCATCAATACCGTCATGGTTTCTCCGATTGCCCTGCTCATACCCAATATTACTGCCGTTGAAATACCGGATCCGGCCGCCGGAATCACCACCCTTGTCAAGGTCTGCCACCTGTTGGCCCCTACCGCAAAAGAAGCCTCCCGGAATGAACGCGGCACATAGCTTAAAGCGTCCTCGGCAATGCTGCAGACGGTAGGGGTAGCCATGACGCCCAGGGTGAGGCTGGCAGTAAAAGCGCATAACCCGACGGGTAAATGCAACAGCCTCTGCAAGAAAGGAGCCAGGACTACCATCCCGAAAAATCCGTATACGATAGAAGGGATGCTCGCTAATATCTCGATTACGGGCTTGAGCACCGCTTTCTGCGCTGCTGTCGCTATCTCGTTTAAATAAAGAGCGCTGCCTACGCCAAGGGGCAGGCATATCAGCATTGCCCCCAGGGTTACCCACACCGAAGCCAGGATTAAAGGGAGGATGCCGAATTCAGGAGGTTGATACGTCGGATACCACTCCCTGCCGAGGATAAAATGAAACAGCCCGGCTGTTTTAAAAATCGGGAGGGCCTCCTTAAAGAGCACGATGACGATTCCGATCAGGAATGCCAGCGAAGAAAAAGCCAGCACCGCAAATATCCCTCCGTATATTTTTTCTCTTACGCGCCACATAACTTTATTTGTGACTGCGCCGTGGCAGCATTTAAAATACTACCACGGCACAGGAGCCTTAAAACTGAGTAAACGCTTGTTTTATTTTAAGGCTATAAAACCTTCCCCTTCCACTAATTGCTGGCCCTCGGAGCTTTTTACAAAATCAAGGAAATCCTTAACCAACCCGCGTGGGCTGCCGTTAGTATACATAAACAGCGGCCTGCCTATGGAATACTTCCCTGTTAATACCAGCTCCCTGGAAGGCATAACCCCGTCAATCTTAAGCGCCTTTACCGAACCGGAAAGAAATCCCATCCCCACATAACCGATTGCTCCCGGAGTCCTTGCTACTACAGATGCAACTGCCTGGTTTGACGCCTGCATCAGCGCATCGGGCCTTACCTTGGCCTTCTCAAGCACCAATTCCCCAAAGGCCTCGAATGTCCCGCTTGAGGTATCCCGGGAAATAACCACTATCTTCTGGTCATCGCCCCCTACCTCTGACCAATTGGAGATTTTTCCCGTATAAATATCCGCTACCTGTTTTTTAGACAAGGCGGAGACTTTATTGGAGGGGTTGACGACTACCGCAATCCCATCCATTGCAATCACATGCGCCTTGATATCCCTGCCGTAACTGGCCGCCTTCTCCAGCTCGCTCTCTTTTATCGGCCGGGAGGCATCCGCTATATCGCAGGTGCCGTCAATAATGGATGCGATCCCTACCCCTGAGCCTCCTCCGCGCACCGCGATGTCCGCGCCTTGGTTCTTCTGCATAAATACCTCGGCCGCCTTTTGCGCAATAGGCAGGACCGTGGTTGAGCCTTCGACTACTATTTTCTCAGCGTAACAGGGCGCTGTCAATCCCAATATCAACATCCCGAAAAACGCTAACCTCGCAACAAATTTCATCTTCCTTCCCTCCTTGCGCAGAGGCGCATACCGGCCTATCCTTTAAGGCCGGGTATAAATACCGCTTAGCGCCGGGCGCTGTCTCTATTTTTACTTAAAATTTCAAATTCCAATCGACCTGGACCAGGGTCTCCGGAGCCCTGCTGCCGATCAAGCTCCAGGAACGGTAAACGTCAAGACCCAGAAAGGTGTTTTTGCCTAAGCCGTAGCTTAACGCGGCCTCGTGGCTTCTCATGCCGGTCTTTCCGCTGTAACGGTCGGAATCGGGCGTAACATCAAGCACCGCGTCTTTCTCAAGCATGGCGTAGATGTATCTAAACTGCCAATCACCGAATTTGGATATCTTATCGTTACCTAACTGGAAACCTAATGAAAATCCCGAATTATTGCTTGAGACGGCGAGGTTCTTTACATATTCGCCGAATAGCTTCATATTTTCAATATCCAACCCCGCAGCCTTGAAAGGCTCCTTGAGGCTGAGTTCTAACGCCGGGCTGATGGTGCGGTAATCATATGCCCAGTTTGAGCCGTTTTTGGTATTGCTGCTTTTATACCAATCTCCGGTAGGATAAGCCGTGCCTTTGGTATTGCTGCCGATGTTGGCCGTGAAAGCGCCCTTCAATGACATGGAATCATTAATTTTATAGGTAGCTCCGGGCTGGATAATATACATCATCACCGGGTCATTATCCGAGCTGGTATCATCGGTCTGAATCAATACGCCGGTATTCATGAAAAGGCTGGTATTGGAATTCAACTTCTTATCAAACTGGAGCACGCCTCCTTCGGGAGTAATATCGGTGTCCCAAACGAGGTCAGTCGGCTCCCAGAGCGCGTCTTTTAAAAGCATCTTGCCGCCGACAATGGTCAGCCAGGGCAAGGCATCGTATTTGGCATAGGCATTGTCAAGGCGGATCTCCATCTTGGTGGAATAACCGTCGCCGCTTTTGCCAAAGGTCATATTGGTGGAACGCGGGTCTCCGTCGGAATTAGTGGCGATGCCGACACCGACCATAATCTTCTCATTTACCTTTGTGTCTAATCCAAGACGCATGCGCAAACGCCCGATCTGCGTATCCTTGGAATAATTATTTGCTGCTTTATCATGCTTATACTGGTACCTTAAGCGCAGGTCGCCTTTAAGCTTCATGTTCTGAACCCAGGCAGGCAGGGAAGAAGATTTACCGGCTGCAATCTCTGCCTTCACCTGCTCCTTAGTTTCAACCCCTATCTGCTGCGCCTCGCCGGGAGTCAAAACGCCCTTATCCACCAATTTCTCTAAAAGCAGATCAATCTCTCCGGCATGAACGCAATTGAAGACTGCCGAAAAAATAACCGGTACTGCTACTGCCAACACTAACGCTACGCGTCTCATCATTATGCTTACCTCCATCTCTTATTGTGGTCTCTGTTGCTTTTCCTATGCAAGGATAGCACCCTTTTGTTATGCCGGTTTTAAGGACGGGTAAAATCCATGTAAAATCACCTCCTTTTTATTAAAAAATCCCCCTTTTTGATATTGTCTAACTCCCTGACGATGGATAACAAGGCCTTAATACTGAAAGGCTTTGCAAGGTAATAATCTGCTCCCAGCAGATGGGCATAGAGTTTATCTTGAGGAGCACCTTTGGCGCTTATGATAATCACGAAGGTCCGATAGGCATCCCCGCCTTCTTTAATCTGGCGGCAGAGCTCAAATCCGTCCTTAAAAGGCAGCATGATATCGAGTATTACGATGTCAAAGCCATCCTCTTCTGCTATGATTTTCTCTGCCTGGCATCCGTCAAATGCCTGACGCACTAAAAAACCTTCCTTTTTAAGGTTATAAAATACCAGTTCGTTTATGCCCTTATCGTCCTCGACAACCAAGACCTTCTTAGACCTTTGCACAGTTATTAACCGTATTGCCGATAAAAAATCTCAATACTCTCTATCTCGTCTGAGATGATGCTATCCAGGTGTGCCCTTAACGCCATGAGTATCTTCAGGATCTTCTTTATCATGGCTATAGCTTACAACAAAGGGATTAAGTTTAAGGGAAGAGACGGTAAAATGCAGGTAAAATCAGGTGTCTGGGATTAGTTAAAGCGGAAGGGTGAACCAGAATCTTGAGCCGAGGCCTTCGGTACTCTCTACGCCCGCGCTGCCTCCGTGCAGTTCTACGATATGCTTGACGATGGAGAGGCCAAGCCCGGTGCCTGCGAGCTCGCGCGAACGCGCCTTATCTACGCGGTAGAACCGCTCAAAGATACGGGGGATATCCTTGGCAGGTATGCCTGCGCCGGTATCCTCCACGAAAACCTTAAGCTGCCCGGGGGATTCCTCGCAATAAACATTAATACTGCCGTTGTTATTGTTAAATTTGACGGCATTATCAATAAGATTAATCAGCACCTGCTCGATGCGGTCCCTGTCGGCCTTGACGCTGAGGCCGGAGGGCAAATCGTTAGCAACCTCCAGCGCCTTCTTTTTAATCTGGGATTTAAAACCTGCCAATGACTCATCGGCCAGGCCCCTTAAATCAAACTCCTTCTTATCAAGCCTTATCTCTCTGGATTCCAGGTAAGACAGCGAAAGAAGGTCATTGACCAGATTATCAAGCCTGTCAACATGCTCGCGGATAATCTCCAGAAAGTGCCGCTTGTTTTTTTTGTCTTCCAGCGCGCCCTCCAGGAGCGTCTCTACAAAACCCTTGATGGAGGTAAGAGGGGTTTTTAACTCGTGCGATACGTTTGCCACAAAATCCCGGCGCATAACCTCCAGCCTTCGGATCTCGGTTATATCGTGTATTACCGCTACCGCCCCCGCTACGGAATTATTTACAAAAATAGGGGAGGCGTTAAGCTGAAAAACGCGCTGCAGAGGCCAGACGAGGGTGATTTCCTTTGATGCCGATACCCCGCCCTTCAAGACATCGCTGATGATGCCGGAGATTTCATTATTTGGGATGGCCTCGATTAAAAGCCTCCTGTCTGCCCCCTGGCTGTCAATATTGAATATCGTCTCTGCCGGGGGGTTAAGCGAGACTATCCTGGCGTCTTTATCAACCACCACTATACCCTCAATCATGCTGTAGAGTATGGCCTTGAGGTGCTGGTTCTGTATGCTGGTCTGGCGGACCTTATCCTCTATCTCCTGCGCCATCTTATTGAGGGTAGCGGCGAGCTCGCCTATTTCGTCATCGCTCTCATAAAATATCTTGTGAGCAAAATCACCGGCTGAAAACCTGCGCGATACGTTAATTATCTTTCTGAGCGGCTTAACGATTCCGGCTGCCAATAAAGACCCCAGGACAAAGGCAAGCCCTAAGGCAAAGGATACGCTTAGTATTATGCTTTTTCTGATAACCAGCAGCATCCTCCTGACGCTCTCTAAGGGAAGCGCCAGCCTCAAGGCGCCTGTTGTCAACGAATCCTTCTGGCGCAAGGGGATCGCCAGATAAAGCATGTCTATCTTCAAAGTAGAGGAGTAACGGGTGGATTCTCCCATCTTGCCTCCCAGGGCCGCTCTTATCTCAGGGCGTCGGGCATGGTTATCCATCAAAAGGACCTCTTCCGGCGTCCTCTCTGAATCAGCCAGAACCCTCCCCTGGTCATCAATAATGCTGATACGGCAACCTATCTTGGGGGCAATCTCTTGAACCAACGCCTCCAGGCGCGCAGGATCCTGTTTTTTTGCATTCTGGCTTATAAGCTGAGACTCAATCAGATACCCCTGATTAAGAAGGGACTTCTTGATGTCCTGGAGGGCGTTTTCTTCGAGGTTGCGGTCAAGATAGAAAGCAATAAAGCCGAAGGAAATAAATATTACCAAAAGATACGAAAGGACTAATTTAAATTTAAGGCTCTTGCTTCTTATCATCATTCTGCCTTCTCAAAACGATAACCGTAGTTCTTAACGGTAACAATAAGCCCGCCTGCGGACTTTAACTTCTTGCGCAGTGACCTGATATGCACGTCTACGGTGCGGGTCTGGATATCCAAGGCATTCTCATAACCCCAGATGGCATCCAAAAGATAGCTGCGCGAAAGGACCCTGCCACGGGCCTTGATAAGGGTAACAAGCAGCTCAAATTCCTTTGAGGTCAACTGAACAGGCCTGCCTTTAAGGGTAACCTGTATCCTGGAGAGATCCACTGCGAGCTCTCCTGTTTTTAATACCTCGGGCACAGAATCCTTTTCCCGGCTTCTGCGCAATACTGCTTTTATGCGCGCCAGTAACTCCCGCGGGCTAAAAGGCTTGGTTACGTAATCATCGGCGCCAACCTCCAGCCCCACCACCTTATCCGTCTCCTGGGTCTTGGCAGTGAGCATAATAATCGGTATGGAAGCGAGTTCAGGGGTCTTCTTTAGTGACTTACAAACCTCCAGCCCCCCTATTTCAGGCAGCATCAAATCCAGGATAATAAGATCCGGGCGTTCTCTCTTAGCAATCTCCAGGGCCTCCTCTCCATCATAAGCCGAGAAGCTACGGTACCCCTCTTTCTTGAGGTTATAATCAAGCATCCTGACGATGTCCTTTTCGTCATCTACGATTAAAATCTTTTCGCTCATTGCCGGCCTTAATTATTTGGACTTGATTGCCACTGTCTTTATCAGGTCCGCAGCGTCTTCGATCTTATCGGTTACGCCCTCCAGGTATTCCGCAAGCTGATAACACAGTAATAACGGCGTCGGCCCAAGGTTGGCATGTATGATGGCCTCGATGAGGGTTTTCTTCTGGTCATCTGCCTGGTGCTCCAGGCGGTCTACCTCCTCGCACAATACGAGGGCCTTCTTGAGGTCATTTTTAGTGAGAACGCCGATGGCCTCGCGCAGCTTGGAGATTGAGGATACGATTATCCCGGTAGCTAAAGAAACGTTTTTAAGGATATCGTCGTTTGGTTTCTGCTCTATGAAACCCAGGATGCGCGCGGCGCCGTTAGTCCAATCCGCAATCTTATCCAGGGTTTTAACAAAATGCATCAGGTCCTCTCTGTCCGGAGGCATCAAGAGGCTTTCAGAAAGCTCTTCTACCATCTTAGAACGCAATATGTCGGCCTGGTGTTCGCTCTGCCTTACGTTCTCAATGGCGGCGTTCTTGGCAGCAGCGTCTCCCTTAATGAAGGCCTCCACCGCCTCCGAAAAATAAGCCACGGTCTTGTGCGTCTCGTCTACATGCCTCCTGGAGTCCTCCAGGATGGATTGTTCCTCCGCCATTCCTAACCAACCCAGAATATTCCTTGTCTCTTTCATCTTAAACCTCCTTTAAATTTTGACAAATAATAACGCAGCCTTTAATACGGAAAAACTGACGATGCCGGAAATAAAAGGGGTGGCTAACCAGCAGATAACGATATCTTTGATGATGCGGACGTTTAAAACGCGCAATCCGCGCACCAATCCTACCCCGAAGATCGCCCCTACGATGGAGTGGCTGGTAGAAACCGGGATGCCAAACATAGTATATACATGCACGTTGATGGCGCTGGCCAGTTGTGCCGAAAAAGCCATGATGGGCATTAACTGGGTGATCTCGGAACCTACGGTCTCGATGACCTTATAACCCCAGGTGACGATGCCCAGGACTATTGCCAGGCCGCCCAACATAACGCTTACTGTAGGAGTTAAAACGCCGGCGCCTACGATAACCCCGGTAGCGTTGGCAACGTCATTGGCGCCCCAGGAATAAGCTACGTAACAGCCGCTGGCAATGATAAGCGCGGCCAGGATGCTTTTCAGGTAGCGCCGGGGAAGTATGCGGTAGAAAACATTCTTGGAAATCCGGTACAATATATACCCCAGGACCGCTGCCCCGATTGGAGTAAACACCCAACAGATAAAGATATCCCCCAGGACCTTCCATTTTACCGGCGCCCCCAAGGCCAGACCTCCTCCGGCCACGGCGCCGACTATGGAGTGGCTGGTAGAAATGGGTATCTTCCAGCGGGTCGCAATCACTACCCAGACGCAGGCGGCAAAAGCCGCTACCATAGCCAGATAAATTGAAGCATTTTTATCAAGGAGGTCCATCGGCACGATACCCTTGCCGATAGTCTTGGTAACATGGCTTCCCTGTAAAAACGCCCCGAGAAACCCGAATAGCACAATCAGACAGATTGCCTGCTTCAGGTTCAGCACGCGCGAGCCCACGGCTGTGCCAAGGGAATTGGCGGCATCGTTTGCTCCGATGGACCAGCCTACCCCCACACTCATTAGCAATAAAAGCGCAATAAGAATCAAATTCATCCTGTCTTCTTGTCCCCGCGGCAGATATTCACGCAGACCCCGCAGATATACTGGTCTGTTAAACGCTGCTTCTGGAAACCCTTGAGTTTCTCAAAACAGAGGAGATGGTCAAACGAGGCGCTGTCTTTCTTTATCGCGCCTGCCGGACATATTTTAACACAAAGCATGCACTTCCCGCAGTCTTTTCTTAACGGGACATCTGCCTCCAGGGGCATATCGGTAAGGATAGAGACGAGACGCAGCTGGCTGCCGAATGAAGGATTAACCAAAAGGTTGTTCCTGCCTATCCACCCTAATCCCGCCAGATAGCCGATCCTCTTATGAGAAAGGTGGCCTTTCTGATTCTGCCAGTCCAATATCTGGGAAGCAGGGACCGGAAGGGCGCGATATCCCTTGCCTTGAATGTAATTGCAGGTTCGAAGTGCTGCCTGGTCAAGAAAGGCATTAACCGTGCGGTAATGATGGAAATAAAGGCGGGTAGGCGCGTTTTCAATCTCGGAGAGTATCGCCGATGACAGTCTCGCCACCAGCGATACTGCCCTTTCAAGCCCGGCGAGGGAACGCTTTGAAAGGGCGAAATCATGCTTTACCACGGAGATATCGGCGACCCCGAAGAGGTCTGCCCCCATATCCAGGCAGAAATCTTTAAGGGCGCTGTAGTTTTTTCCTTTGCTCATTGAGCTTCCTAAGGTACACCATCAATATTGCGACTGCTGCCGGGGTCACCCCTGAGATACGGGAGGCCTGGCCAAGATTTATGGGCTTTAAATTTTTAAGCTTCTCGCGAATCTCGCGGGACAATCCGTTGACAAGGCTATAGTCCAGTTCCGCAGGCAGCCTTATTCTTTCCAGATTCCTGAATCTTTCTACCTCGGCAAGCTGGCGCTGGATAAACCCAGAATATTTTACTTCAATTTCCATCTCTCTTCCAATACTTTCGGGTATATCCTCAAGGACCCCTGCCCCCCTCAAATCTTCGAGTCTTACCTCAGGCCGCCTCAGGAGCTCCTCTAAGGTAACTGCCTTTTTGACGGTAAATCCTGCATGCTTATTTAAAATGTCATTTATGCCGGACCCCGGGCCAACGCGCTTTTCTCTTAAAAAAGCAATTCCGTCCTTGATATGGCGTGCCTTCTCTTCAGTCTTAGAATAGACCCGGCCGCCAACCAGGCCTACCTCATGGCCGATTTTGCGTAACCGCAAATCCGCGTTATCCTCCCTCAGGAGGAGGCGGTACTCGACGCGCGAGGTAAACATACGGTAAGGCTCGTTAGTACCTTTTGTAGTTAAATCGTCAATCAAGACCCCGATGTAACCCGAGCTACGGTCTAAAACCAACAGTTCTCTCCCCTCAGAGCTTAAGGCAGCGTTGATGCCGGCGACCAGGCCCTGAGCAGCTGCCTCCTCATAACCGGTAGTGCCGTTAATCTGACCGGCCAGATAAAGATTCTTGATTAACTTCGTCTGGAGGCTCGGATAAAGCTGGAGAGGGTCAACCACGCTATGCTCAATGCCGTAACCGAATTTTAATATCTCGGCGTCCTCCAGACCCTCGATGGAATGCAGCATTTCTAACTGCACGTCCTCGGGGAGGCTGGTTGCCAGGCCGTTAGGATAAACCTCTCTTGCGTCGTAACCTTCCGGCTCCAGGAATACCTGGTGCCTGACTCTCTCCCTGAACTTTACAATCTTGTCTTCAATGGAAGGGCAATAACGCACCCCGGTTGCCTGGATTATACCCGCATAAAGAGGAGAGCGGTCAAGGTTATCCAGTATGAGCCGGTGCGTATTTTCGTTAGTATAGGTTATATGGCATGGTATCTGCCTCTGCTTAAGCTCGCGGGTGGAGAAAGAGAAAGGCCTGGGAGGGCTGTCTCCTTGCTGGGCCAGAAGACGCGAGAAATCAATGCTGTCCTTATCCAGGCGCGGGCAGGTACCGGTCTTAAAACGCTGCAGCCTAAAGCCTAACCTCTCCAAGTTATCGCTTAATTCTACGGCTGCAGGCTCGTCAATGCGCCCGGCGCTGAAATGCTTGAGCCCAACGTGAATAACCCCGTTTAGAAATGTCCCCGGCGCAAGCACCACTACAGAAGACTCCAGCGCTCCCCCAGCATCCGTAAGCATTCCTTTGACGATACCGTCTTCCACGATCAACGACCTGACATGGGCTTCTTTTACCTCAAGGCGATGTTGATGACTTACGGCGGCGCGCATATAATTCTTATACAGTTTGCGGTCAATCTGGCAGCGCGAGGACTGCACTGCTGCGCCCTTGGAGGCATTCAGGATGCGGAATTGTATCCCAGCGGAATCTGCTGCGCGGGCCATTTCTCCCCCCAACGCATCAATCTCCTTAACAAGCTGCCCCTTGCCAACCCCGCCGATTGCCGGATTGCAGCTCATCTGGCCGATAGTTTCTGCGCTTAGGGTCACCAAAAGCGTCTTCTTGCCCATGCGGCTTGCCGCCAAAGCGGCCTCGATGCCGGCATGCCCAGCCCCCACCACAATCACATCATAGGGACGGTTCTCAACCACGGTTAAAAGTGTCCCCCTTTTTTGTTAGAAAATAATGTTCTATGCGTCTATTAAATAGGAGGTGATAAGTATGCCACGAATAGGAAGAATTACTGTAGAAAATGGTTGTTACCATATTATCACACGAGGAAATCAAAAACAACCGGTTTTTATGGCTTCTGAGGATTATGAAAAGTACCTAAAGATATTAACAAGCTATAAGAAACGCTATTTGTTTAAATTATACGCATTTTGCCTGATGCCCAATCATGTCCATCTTATGCTTGAGGTTAATGAACCAACGCGCTTGAATAAAATTATGCGTGGCTTAAATCTAAGTTACACTTTATATTTTAATTCTAAATACAATAAAGTGGGACACCTATGGCAGGACAGATTCAAAAGCAAAATAATCCAAGGGGAAAGTTACCTTTTAAAATGCGTCGATTATATAGAAACTAATCCGCTACGAACTAATCTGACATTGGACTTAAATCTATATCCCTGGAGTAGCTACAGGTTAAGATTAATCGGTAACACTATGTTGGATGAAATATCTAACCTTTAAAAAGGGACACTTTTAAGGGGAACTGAGAACCGTCCCTACTTGGCTAGCTTTGTGAGGAGGGGCATGATGTCGCGGCCTTTTAACGCCCCGATTGAGCCGAGTTTGGAGGCCTTTTCGGAAAAGCTCAAAGAACCGTCGGGTTTGACGCTACCTCCGCAGACCAGCAAAGGCACAGGGTCGGCAGAATGCGCCTTGATGGCGCAAACCGTAGAGTGGTCAGCCGTCACCGCCACAATCGTATCTGCCAGCTCAAGCTCGGGCAGGAGATTGGTAAAGAAGAACTTGTCAATCGCCTCAATGATATCCCTTTTCTTCCTGTAATCCCCGTCATGGGCAGGCTCGTCCGGACCCTTGATATGTACATAGATGCCGTCGTAAATCTTCAGGGACTCCAGGGCTACTTTCGCCCAGACCGGATAATCCACGTCAAGGTGACCGGTGGATTCCGGCACCTCGATAATCTCCATCCCGGTCAAGAGCGCAATACCCTTTTCTACCGGCATCTGCACAAATGAGCCGAATCTAACGTTATATACCTGGCTTATCTTGGGGAATTTCGGCAGGCGGTCACCGGCGTCGCGCGATAAAATCACATTGGCCGGGAGCCTTCCTTCGGCAATCCTTTTTTTATTCAGGGCGCATTCATTGAGGATGAGATTGGATTTTCTGGTAAACTCGTTCAGAAGGTTTGCGGCCTCCGCCGCCTCGGAGGAATCTTCATGCCCTGGCATGGGCGCTGAAACGGAAACGGTATTCTCAAACTTCTCCTTGGCTACGCCGAATACCCCTTCACGCTCGTAGGCAGGGTCGGTATTGGTAATCCAACCGGATAACTTAGAACGCATCCCGCGTATCACCAGCACCCCGCGATGGCCGATGGTATTCTTAAACTCAAATGTCCCGTTGGTAAGGGCGACCTTGGAGTTTATCTCCTTGGAAAGCGCAGCGGCCTCCTCGGTAACAAGGTTCCTTCCTACCCGGCGGTCCTTAATGGTCCTGCCGTCAGCCTCGACAGTGGCGAAATTCACCCTAAAGGCAACGTCACCGTCATTAACGATCAACCCTTCGGCAAAAGACTCCAGGGGGCCCCTGCCGGTATAATACTTGTGCGCATCGTATCCCAGGAGGCTGATTACCGCAATATCAGATTCAGGGGCAATGCCCTCGCCTACCGTATGAACAAATCCCGTAATACCCTTCTGCGCCAGGCGGTCAAGATTAGGAGTAAGCGCAGCCTCAAGGGGGGTCTTATCGCCCAGGTCCTTAAGCGGCAGGTCCCCTAAGCCGTCCAGCACAATATATAATATTTTTTTCATTATTTACTCTCCCTGTTTTAACACTTCGAAAAGCCGCAGGCATGGCACTTGACGCAACCCTCCTCGTGCCGCAGCGCACCGCCGCAATCAGGACAAACCCCCACGATATTGCCGTGGGATCTATTAGCTATCTTGGATGCGCTTTCATCCTCGCTGGAATGCTTCATGGCTATGCTGGCAGCTTCAACCTCGGCAGGAATAACATTTACATTTACGTTAACCAGCCTTTTTTCAACCACGCGGGCGATTGCGTCGGCGCAGGAGAATATCCGCTGCCCCTTCTCCCAGGAAGGAGACGGACAACGGATATTACGCAGCTGCTCAATTATGGATTTTACCTCGATACCCGAACGAAAACCCAGCGAAACCAGGCGACCGATTGCTTCCAATTGCGATGCCGCGCAGCCGCCGGCCTTGCCCATCTGGGTAAAAAGCTCAAAAGGCTTGCCCCGCTCGTCAACATTAATGGTAACATAAAGGTTGCCGCAACCGGTAGACACCTTGGTAGTAGTGCCGATGATTACCTCGGGGCGCGGCCGCGGAGCAATCTCTTTATTCACGGCCTGCTGCGGTGCCTCCTGCCCTTCGGATTTAGCATCCTTTACCGTGCCGATATTCAAAACCTGCTCCTCGCGGCTCCTGTCGCGGTAAATAGTAATGCCCTTGCACCCTAATTCATAAGCCAACAGGTACGCCTTTCTTACGTCATCAATAGTGGCCTCGTGAGCAAAATTTATAGTCTTGGAAGTGGCGTTGTGCACGTATTTCTGAAAGGCCGCCTGCATACGCACGTGCCACTCAGGCGAGATGTCGTGGGAAGTAACAAAGATGCGCCTGACGTCTTCGGGCACCTCCGGAATATCCTTGAGGCACCCCTTATCGGCAATCTTCTGCATCAGTTCGCGGCTGTAGAAACCGCGCTGCCGCGCAACCTCTTCGAATATGGGATCCACCTCCAGCAGCTTATCATTATCCATGACGTTACGGTGATAGACTATCGCAAACAAGGGCTCGATGCCGGAAGAACACGGACCTGCGATAATGCTGATGGTGCCGGTGGGGGCAATGGTGGTAAGAGTGGCGTTACGCACCTTGATGCCCTTTTCACTCCTGTCATAAATACTGCCTTTGTAGGCCGGGAAGGTCCCTTTCTTCTTTGCCAACTCCTGAGACTTCTTTGTTGCCTCATCCCGTATGAAAGACATTACTTTTTCAGCCAAGGCAACCGCCTCTTCGGAATCATACGCTATCCCCAGGCGGATAAGAAGGCTTGCCCACCCCATCACGCCCAACCCTATTTTGCGCGTCAACTTAGTAGCTTTTTCAATCTCCGGCAACGGATACCTATTCACATCAATGAGGTTATCGAGAAAATGCACCGCCAGGCGGGTTACATCCTTCAGCTTCTGCCAGTCTATCTCGGCGCGGCCGTTTATCTTCCTGCACATACGCTCAAGGTTAATCGAGCCCAGGTCGCAGCTTTCGTACGGCAGGAGTGGTTGTTCGCCGCAGGGATTGGTGCTTTCAATCTTTCCTAATTTGGGGGTGGGGTTTTCGTGGTTGACGCGGTCAATAAAGATAATTCCGGGCTCGCCGTTTTTATGCGCCTGTTTGACAATCAACTCAAATACATCCTTGGCATTGATGCGCCCTACCACCTTTTTCCCCCGCGGGTCAATTAAATCGTAATCCTCTCCTGCCTCGAGCCTCTTCATGAAAGCGTCGGTAATGGCAACCGAGATATTAAAATTATTGATGGACCTGTTATTCTCCTTGCAGGTAATAAACTCCATGATGTCCGGATGGTCTACCGCAAGGATCCCCATATTTGCCCCGCGGCGGGTGCCGCCCTGCTTTACTGCCTCGGTAGCGGAATCATAAACCTTCATGAAAGAAACCGGACCAGACGCTACTCCTCCGGTAGTCTTGACTACCGAATTCTTGGGGCGAAGCCGCGAAAACGAAAAGCCCGTCCCCCCTCCGCTCTTATGGATAATGGCGGTGGCCTTCAAGGTTTCGAATATTGACTCCATCGCGTCTTCGATGGGAAGGGTAAAACAAGCGGAGAGCTGCCCCAGATCTCTTCCGGCATTCATCAGGCAAGGTGAATTAGGAAGAAATTCCAGCGTCGTCATGGCGCGATAAAATGAATCCGCTAACCCTGCCACCTCTGTTTCTCCTGCGCCGTAAAGACCCTCCGCCTCCGCAATGGCCCGGGATACCCTACGAAAGAGTTCCTCAGGGGTTTCCACTATCTCTCCTTCGGTATTTTTTTTGAGGTAACGCCTCTCCAGAACCTTCAGGGAATTTTGGGATAATTTTAATGACATGGCGGGCTCCAAGTTAAAATGTTGATTGATGACCGATACAGAAAAGTATAAATGCTCTCGCGATGTTTGTCAACAAAAAAATACAATATCTGGTAGGCAAGCTTCCTTAATATACAATAAGTTGTATTATTTCCCGAATGGGCGGCAGGACTCCCGTATCACTAATTCCGTCGGCAGGATTCTCTTTTTGGGACCGTTATCCTTGCTTTTGGAATTCATGATATTGTATAATTCCTTAACGCTCTCCTCTGCCATTTTTATCAAGGGCTGTTTTACGGTGGTCAGGGCAACCGGCCCGTAGAGTCCGGAGGGATTATCGTCAAATCCGACAATGGACAAGTCGCGCGGTATCTCCCTTGCCATCTCTCTTGCTACCGCCATCACCTCCAGGGCCATGGAGTCCGAAGCTACAAACACCGCGCTGGGAGGCTCCTTCATCTTCAAGATGGCCTCTGCTGCCTGGCGCGCCTGGCCGCGCGAGTAATCAGTTTTAAAAACCAATTCCTCCTTGAAAATGATGTTATTCTTATCGAGGGCCTTCTTGTACCCCTCAAAACGCTGTGCTGCTGCCTGGGTAACCAAGTCGCCGCTGATATGCGCTATTTTCTTATGGCCGAGGCTGACCAGGTAATTCACCGCAGCCAGGGCCCCTCCAACGTTATCCACCGTTATGCAGCTAACCGGGAGGTCTTTGGGGTAATTATTAATAACGATGCAGGGAATGCCGCTGGCAATGGCGTCCTCCACCTGGGAGCGGTTGCCGATGATATCGGAAAATATCACCCCTCCCAATCCCGTCAGATTCAACTGCGTGCGCGTATCCGTAAGGTGGAGAAGAAGGTCAAGCTTGAGGGCCTCGCAAAGCGTGCCTATTCCGCGGATTAACTCCAAGGCATAAAAAGAGTAGAATACGCCTTCATAACGCGGTATCACCAGGGCCACGATATTGCTCCTGCCGCTGGCAAGCTGCTGCGCAAGGCTGGAGGGCTGGTATTTAAGCTGTTTCATCACCTCTAACACCCGCCGGCGGTTAGCTTCTTTGACCGAAGGGAATTTATTGATGACGCGCGAAACCGTGGTGATGGAAACCCCGCTTAAGCGGGCAACATCATGGATGGAAGCTGCCTTACCGGAGGTTGGTTTTTTAGTGCGGGTCATTTATATGAAGACGCTTTGCTACTTTATAATATCGCCTATCTTAATAGGGGTTTTCTCTTCCTTGATGTCGCAGGCAGTAATGCCTTTACGCGCCTGCACTACCTCAATAGTCCCTACTAACTTTCCCGAGCGGTAAACATGGAAAGCATCGCCGATCTTTAAGCCGTAATCTTCACCCAGGTCAATGACAACGAATTTACTCTCGCGGTTTACCTCAAGTATCCTGCCGATCCCCTGGGTATCGGGCAAGACGCGCCCGGCAGAAGCGGGCGTCTCGGAGCCGGGCCGCACCACAATCGGCGGCAGCTCCACGGAGTCCTTCTTGGGTTCGCTTGTCTCTAATTCCTCTCCGCTGCGGATAGCCTTGAGCTTCTCTTTGACGTCGCCCATCTGATACATCTTACTCTCCAGCAGTGTCCCCATTTCGTCGAACTGCCGCTGAAGCGACTCCTTATCTTCCTGAAGCTTCTGCAGCTTATTCTCAAGGTATGTCTTACGGCTGCCCATATACCTTAGTTGTCTGCGCAAAGAAGAGTTTTCCCTCTTGATAGCCGTGAGGTCATCCTGGATTTTCATCTTGGAGTTCTTTTCCCTTACCAGGTCTATGCTGATACTATCCATCCCTTTAACCTGTTGCTCCAGGGCTTCCTTGTCGCGGTCAAGGTTTTTCAAATCCAGCTCCAATGAATCTTTGTCGCGCTTGAGTTGCTCATTTGCAATCCTGAGCCTTTCCAATTCGCTGCGCAAGCTATCTACCTGTACCGACAGGTCGGTCTTTTCCTTTATTACCCTTGCCCAATAGGACTCTTCCCTGGAAGACGCGCTATCAGCTAACCCCTCCCTGGCCTCGCCGATCTGGCCTTTTAATTTTTCCTGCATCGCATCCCTCTCCTTGAGAAGAGCCTCATACTGCTTCTGAAGTTCATCCCTGAGGGAAGCAAGGTCATCCTTTTCCTTGGTAAGTTTGTCCAGTTCGCCCTTCAAGGCGCCGAGCTTTTCTTCAATCTCTTTCTTTTCCTTGATGCTCTCCTTGACCTTCTTGGAGAGAGAGGAGTTTTCTTCTTTGAGGGCGTCCCTGGCGAGTTCCGCCGCCTTGCGGGAATTACAACTCTGGAAGTTGGCAAAGATGCTGATTAATAAGGCTGCTGCCAGGCCTATTGCCACAAACTTCATCTTATCTTCCATAAGTCTTCCTTGTCTCTTAACTTATAGCAGGCGCGCGAATATCTTCTGGGCTACCAGGCTTGCCGCCCCCACTGCCACGGCGTTCTCCTTGAGGGCCGAATAAATGATCCTTAGGTCCTGCGTCTCTTCCCTGAACGCCCAATCCCTGACAGTGGAATTGACCGTCTCCAGGAATCTCTCTCCGGCATATTCCAGGCCGCCTCCGATAATGACTGTTTCGGGGTTCAGTAGATTCACGAGGTAAGCAACCTTAATGCCTAACCTCTTAGCAGCCCTCTCTAATGCCGCAACCGATGAAGGGTCGTTCTCCTGGGATGCGCTTAAGATTGTCTTAAGTTCAAGCCTGGTCGCGTCGACCGATGTCAACTTAAAAAACTTCTCCGCAGCTCTATGGTCGCGGGAGAATACCGTCTTTAAATCCTCTGTTATCCCGAGGTCGGCCTCCCAGCGTTTCAGGAAGCAGTTATTGCCTGGCTTGCAATTAAAAAGGTCGTCCTCGCGGTAATTATAAATGGAGACCTCTCCCGCATAACCGTTGGTACCGGTGTAGATTTCTCCGTTAATGATTATACCACAGCCTACCCCGGAAAACATATAAATGACATTTCTGAATTCACGCTCCACGTCCATCCATTGCTCTCCGAAGCAGGCGCAGGTGGCGTCATTCTCGATCAAAACCGGCAGGTCGAATTCCTTCTCGATAAGCTCGGCCAACGAAAGGTCAACCGAGGCATAGGTGTAGTAATGGTCCATCCTCTGCGGCCAGTGGATGGAGCCGTCTTTTTTATTGATGAGACCGGCGATGCCGACCCCGATGCCCTTGATATTAGCAGTGTACTGCTTGGAGCGCTTAAGGATCTCGCGGATAATCTCCAGCACGCACTCCGCAATCTCCTTGACGTTAGCGCGGGGCCTGGCGATCTGGGTCTTGGTAAGGATATTCCCTTTAAGGTCCACCAAGAGGCCGACCATATTCATAAGGTTTAACCCTACGCCTATAATGTATCCGCCGTGGGGGTTGAGTTCTATTAAGGTGGGGCGCCTCCCTCCTTCGGATACATCAAGCTCCTTTTCATAAACAAGCTTGTTCTTCAGGAAGTCGTCGATGTAATTGGAGACGGTGACTACGTTTATTCCTATTTCCTTGGAGATGTCCGGCCGGCTAATAGGGCCTTTTTTCCTGAGGATTTCGAGAATCCTGATGTTGCGTCGTTCCTTTTCGCTGAATTCCTGTTTTTGCAGGTCGATATTCCTCATCCGGCAGAATTATTTTTTTGAAAAATAGCCTTAATTAAGACTTATTTATACTATTAAATATAATATAAGTCAAGTATTTTTAAGAAGTAAGGATTTAAGGGGTTTATGGGGAATCGTAAACATCCACGATATCCAGATTACGGTCAACAACTCCGCTAGCGGAGACTATTACCAGGTTAACCTCCTTGCTTCCGTTGTGGATGTACTGGGTAGCAAAAGCGGGTTGAGCGGTATCAGGCTTGGTCAACCCCCAGGTATCCGCGGTTGCGGATGAATCCTTGGCCGTATCATGATAAGCTCCCAGGTGCCCTGACCAGAGATACTGGAATTCCGGCTGCAGGCATCCGTTGTCTCCGTAATAATAAGAAGAGCTTATATTGACATCTTGGTTTTTGAGGCTGCGGTAAGGATGGCAGCTCAATTCAAATTTAGCGCGGTCAGTTTGGGCATCCTGCGGTTTTAACGAAACATCTATGAAGGTCTTGAGGTTATACTCCATCGGCCTGGATTCGTCTAATTCGGAGATCCTCTCGCTGGCAAGACCCACTGTCTCTTTGAACCCATCCCCGGCCTTATCTTTAAGAGCCAGGTAATAGCGTCGGGCTTCTTCATTCTTGCCCTCCCACTGCGCCAGAAGCCCCAGCTGATAGATAGCCGAGATTGCCTGCGGGCTGACCTTATCGCTTTCGGATAATTTTGTAAAATAACCCCTGCCTCCGGAGATGTCGCGCATGATATATGTGGTGATAATTCCCAATTTATACTGCGCCTCGTTATTTTCTGGGCTATCCGGAAAAGAGTCCGCAAAATCCCTATATCTATCCTTGGCCGCCAGGAAATCCCTCCCCTTTTCCAGGTTGAAGGCGCGAAGATACATCAGCCTCTCATCAAAGGCCCCTTTACCTGCCAGTTCTTCTATCTTGGCAAAGACCTTCTCGGAATAAAAAGGATCGCCGGGCTTGTTGTCGCCGTATGAAAATTGCCTTGCGATCTCAATCAGCTCCGGGACAGCCTTAACACCTTCTGCCCCTACTATCCTTTCCATATAAGTATCGTAAACGGTCTCTGCCAACTCCAGGTTACCGTGGCTGTAGAAATCCAGGGCCACCTTTTTTATTTCCCCGCTGTCCTCTCCGGGGGAGACGACTTTGGAAACGTATAATTTATATAACTGGCGGGCGTTTCCTTTTTCGTTGTAGGATGAAAGCTCATCTGCCGCGGTCTTTATCACTCTGGCATCGGAGGAGCCGGCGGCGGCATATTCTCCAGCTTCAGCCATTAATCCCGAAAGCTGCAATTCTCTAGCCGGGTCCTGCTGGTCCTGATAGAACCTCCAGAGCAGGAGACGGCTTAAGATACGCAAGGGGTCAACTGTGGTAGTCCCGCCAAGCACCTTGGCGATAGAATCGGTTATCTGACTACGCCAGGAATTCTGGTTTGCAAAATACTCCTCCCATAGCTGGTTCTCCTCCAGGTACTTTAATTGCCTGTAACGGGCAAGGGCAGTATAATAATCGCTCCATAATGCCGACTCCTTGCCTCCGTCGCCTACAGAGGATAACGCCGTAATAAAGCCGTTGAAATCGCTATTATTAAAATAAAGCTCCCCCAGTTCATTAAATAGGGCGTAACGCTTAGCATTGTCTTTGGTTTTGTTTATCTCTGTTACTAAGAGGCCCGCCTTCTTTTGCTGCTGGCTGTCTAATGCGAGTGCCGTGGCAGGAAGGCAGACTAAGAAAAACAAGGCAAGGATGACGGCTTTAGATAAAGGTCTTTTCATTTTTTACGGGGGGTATCGGCGAGAGCCGGATTCTTCCAGAATTCCCTGATTAGATAATAGGCCTTGCGGGGAATGCGCCTATCCAGCCCGGATTCGTCCTCTTTTGACAATTCCACAATACCAAACCACTCCTCATTCATATTCTTATTGCTGTTGGCCTTGATGTCAAAGTAATAACTGGGGTTGGACCAATTGGATTCGCAATCATGGAGGCTCCATCCATCGGCATAATACTCGTTATGCTTCCACCATTCATCCGTCCATTCGAACATCGCGCCTCCGATGCAGTTACCCGCGCCGCCCTTGGTGGCAGCGAGGTTCTGATAAATCTGCCTCCACTGCGCCTCAAGGAAGAATGCCTGCATGTTCTGATCCTCTTTGCCCAGATACGCGTCGTAGCTGTCTGCTCCGAATTCAGAGATGAGGATCGGGCGGTCAAAGATGTTTTTCAGGGAATTGAAGATATTGCCGAAGCTCTTGCCGCGATAAATAATACATGCCACCACGTCTATCTCGGGCGAGACCTCGCCAGCGACCTCCAGCCCCAGAAGCTCACCGTTACCCAGGGCCACCGGGTGATCAGGGTCAATCTTGTGTATTTCAGCCGCCAGATCATTGACGAAAGAATAATACACCCTGGCGCGCATCAGGTTCTGCTTCGCGGGGTCGGTCTCCTTATCTATTTCATCGGTGGACCAGGGGTTGACCTGTCCGAAACAGGAATAATTATTCTCATTACCCAGGATCCACATGAGTATGCCTGGCTCATCCTTATAGAGGCTGACCATCTCAAGGACCTCTTTCTTGACCTTCTCCTGAAATTCCTTCCCGCCGTAAAGAGGGCAGGGATATTCCCAAAAACCCAGCCAGTGCCCCATAATGGTGCGTATGCCGTAAATATCATACATATCGCTGATGACCTTCTTGACGCTCTCGGGGTTATTGCCTGCCTTGTATATGCGCACGGTATTAACGCCCATCTCCTGCATCAACCTGCCGTCTGTCAACCAGGGCTTGTTGGGATCTGACCACCAGTCATAATCCTGCCCCTTGCCGATAGGAATAGGATTATAGCAGACCCCTTTTACGACATAAGGCTTGCCTGCTGCCATTAATTCATAACGGCTGCCTTTAAATTTCTTAATCCAAACCGCGGGCTTGGGCCTGGAAGCCATTCCTAAGGCGAAAAGGAAAAGCACCAAACAAGAAGCCGCAAGCAAGGGCAACTTACGGCTTGCGGCTCCTTTTACGGTAACCGGCGAATTAGAGCCGGAGGCTATCTTTTTATTCGTATTTGATTTCATCCAGATAGAGAGTCGCTCCTTCGGGGTTGACATCGGCGTTGGTAACCCAGCAGAAACCTCCTATAATATATGACATGTCCTTACCCCTTAAGTCAATGGTATACTGCGTCCATTCCTTGTTTAATATCACCGGACCTATGCTGGCGGAATCGGAATCGGAATATTCTCCCATGATACCGCCGATCTTAAACTCCTCAATCCTCTCTCCGCCCTTTTCTCCGCGCGCCCAGAAGCTAAGTTGATTAGCGCGGGAAAGGTCAAAACCGGCATCAACAGTACCCCAGTTATTAGGGGGATTCTGCCAGTAAACCCCTGCCCAGCGTACCCCTTGAACGGCCTTGGCGGTATATACCATTTTAATGCAGCTGTTGCCGAGATAAGGATCCGTATTGGATGCGATATCAATCTTGATGTCGCCGTAACTGCCCATAAACCCTGAAGGAGTAAAATGGTTAGTTATGGAATTCCTGTCGGCGTAGACGTAAAAAGGCATATTCTCTACCTTATGACCCTCGGGTTTCATGGCGGGGTCGGCCTCGAATTTGATATCATCCAGATAAAAGGTAGCACCCTGGGGGTTTAAATCAGAGGTGGTAACCCAGCCGAATGCGCCGCTGATATAGCTCAAATCATTTCCGGCGAGATTAATCGTATATTGCTTCCAGGTGTCGGTGAGTTCAACCGGGCCGAACTTAACTAGCGTGGTATCGGGATAGGTCCCCTTGATGCCTCCGACCATAAATTCCCTGACGACCTCGCCCCCTTTGGCGCCCTTTGCCCAAAAGGTAAGCTTGGTCATGCCGCTAAGGTCGAAACCGCCCTTTCTCGTTCCCCAGTTATTTGCGGGATTCTGCCAGTAAACCCCTACCCACCCCTGCCCCTGGCTGTTTTTCGCAGTGTATACAAACTCAATGCCGGTAGGGCCGCTATGAGGATCGGCCATGTATTGGTCATTAAGCTTGATGTCTCCGACATCGCCCATAAATCCCGAAGGTATGTAATGATTATCCCTGGAGTTTTTATCATTGTAAATAACGAACTCCTTGGGTGCCAGGGTTACGGCGGAAGACCCCTCCTTGGATGTCTCGGACGAGGTCTCTGCCGATAAAAGACAGGTCGGTAATGCTAAAAACATGGCTGCCAGAACTAAAAATATTCTCTTCATCTCTTGCTCCTCCTTTTTTCCTTATATTTTACCAGAGCTGGTTCTGAAGTCAATCTTAAAGTGTGCCCCTTACGGGGACACCTTTGCTTCGAGTAGAGAACCGCCCCTAACTAATCGCGATGCCAGGCATCCTTATAGTAATAATAGGCCTGGCGTAAATGTCTTAAAAATGGACTCTCTTTGCCGTCACCCTGTCCGCATACCCCCAGCCACTCCTCGTGCATATAACCGTCTGGAAACGGCCCTGTGAATAACCCCTTGGTATCATGGAGTGATGGCTCATAAGCCTTCCACCATTCATCCAGCCACTCAAAAACAATCCCTCCCAGGGCATTGCCGGCTCCGCCACGAAATGCCATATTGGCCTCGATATCCTCCCAGGCTGCGCGGTGATATTCCGCCTGCAGCCGCTCTGCCTCTTCGGGGCTCTTGGCGTCGGCATGAGCAGGACAGCCGTATTCTGTAATGAAAGCCGGCTTATCGGCTTCCTCCCTTACCTGCCGGAAGAGAAAGCCGAACCCGTAATCCCCGCGGTAGGCATTGGTGCCGAAGATATCCACATCGGGGCAATTCTTCCCGAATTTATCAAGAAACAGTATGTCTCCGCTGCAGATCGCCACCGGGCGTTCCGGATCAAGCTCCTTGATGCGCAGGGCCGCCTCGTTGGCAAACTTAAAAAATGCATCCGGTTCCTTATCGGCATTACAGGCAAAACCGTAGACATTTTCATTACCAAGCAGCCAAAAAAGTATGTAGGGCTCATCCTTAAATTCATTGACCATCTGGGTTACCGATTCCAGCATCTTCTTCTGCTGCTCGGGATTATTATAGTCCGTACCGGGATACCAGGGCGCGCCTGAACCGATGGCGTACTTGCCGAGGAAATCCCCCATAATCACCCTGATGCCGTAGTTACGGTAAAGATCCCGCAATAATTCCTTGTTGACCTTAGGAGGGTGGTGATAGAGCCTGATGGTATTGACTCCCATCCCCTGCATCAATTTAAAATCTCCGACGGAAGGCTCGCCTTTATCCTGGGTACCGTTGTTGTTTTTGTCCACAAAGGAATCGTAGGGGCCGTCGATCCTGCCGTTTTTATTGAAATCCTCATACATCCAGTTGCCAAGGGTTCCCTCATCGGGAGATTGCCCTATCTTGGTGGGGGTATAGGTAATCCCTTTAATGATATACGGCTTATTATTCACCAGAAGCTGCCAGTCCCCGTTTTCGTACTGAACAAGGCGCACCATGCCTTTGCCGAGCTCGCGCTTAATGCTCAAGAGCCTGGCATCCGGCTTGGCTGCCGGCTTCTCTTCTGCCTTAATCTTGACAAACCTTCCCGGATTGACCAGCGCAACGTCATTGGAGACGTCATTATCAAAACCGTTGACAATTCTGACATCTGCTCCTTCAAGGCAATAACCTAATTGCGGGTTGCGTTTTAACAAAAAATTTATTTTGGCAATTGCGGCCTGCCCTACGTACCAGGGGGTATGCCAATAGGTCCAGCCGTAGCTGCCGGGGAAATGCACCGCAATAGCATAATAGCATTTGATGGCGTGCTCGATAAGCCCGGATTTTTCAAGGATGAGGCCGGTATAAAATAACTTTATCCCCTGCGACTCGGGCGCCGTAGCCCATTTTAAAAAAGCCGCCTCCAAATCCGGGGAATGCACAAAATCCCAGGGGTCCCCTTCAAGCCTTTTTCCCTTTAAGGCCTTTCTAAATTCGGGGTCCCGGCGCACCGAAGAGGTATTGGGATATATCCCTTCTCCTACCGCCCTGCTCAACCCTTCCTGGTCTTTGATAATATAGGCATAATCCTTAGTGCCGGTATTTTCGAAATCACCGTAGCTGGAGTAATCCACAAATTTCTCCGTACCGGGGTCATAAAGGACAACCTTGGTCCCGGGGCGCTCTATTTTTTTGATTTTATCCAGGTCAATGCTTCCGGTCTCGATCTTCTTGATGCTCTGCTGGGCCGCGGTCCCCAACTGCCAATACCAGCCGCGCTGGTCCCAGGCCTGGGCATAAGGATATTTATCAACGATCAACTGGAATATCTTCTTGGCCTCTTCTGTTTTTTGCTGGCGCAACAGGCTTTCCGCCTGGATAAAATATGCCGTCGCCACATCGTTTAAAGCCGATACCTGCTCAATCTCCGCCTTGTTCTTGGGGAGCACCTTCAAGGAAGCCTGTTCCCTGTCCGCTTCATCTTTATACATCCTTATGCATTCGCCGGTATAGCGCAAGGTTGCCTCCGCGTCTCTCTTGCCGTGCGCCTCCCAGGCCTTATCGATAAGCTCGGCACAGGACGGCTTGGCGTCCTCGGCATAAAGCCTCTCTAATGTGCAAGGCCTGATGCATAATGAAAGGATGGCGATGAGCCAGATTGCTGCATTACACATCAGCTCTTTAACATTGCGCGGTCTTTTCATTACTGCCGCCTGTCTCCTTTTCGCCTGTCCTCTTCCATGCGCCTTTCTTCCTGGCTTCGCCTTTCTCCTCTGCGCCGCTCTACCTGTGCGCGGATCTCGCCTGCCTTGGCTTCGGTGATATCAAAAGTCAGGATAATGAAAATCGCGATCAGGGATGTGATGATCGGGATGCCGATATCGCAGACCCTCATCCAAAACAAAGAACTGGCTGACTGCTCCGCTCCAAACGCGATATTAAAACCGGTCATGTTAAGGAGGATACCGGAGATAAGCGACGAGATCGCCAACCCCAGCTTTACCATCCACCAGTAAATAGCGCCGAAAAGCCCTTCCCTGCGCGTGCCGGTCAGGAGCTCGTCAAAATCGCAGACATCGGCCACCATGGAGCTGACCAGCGTAAAAAGCGAACCCAGGCCAAAGGCGATGAAAGGAGCCGCAATCAAGAGCCAGTATGGATGATCCGGGTTATACCCGAGCCACTTCAGGGCGTAACCGATAATCGAAATAGAAACGGTTATCAAAAAGGTGTTGCGCTTGCCGATCTTCGTGGAGAGCCAGGTGGCTATGAAGATGACGCAGAAAGTGCAGACGGAACTAAGCGAACCGAACCATCCTAGAAGCATCCCCCCTTTTGAATAATCGCCGTGGTAAACATAGAAGAAGATAACATACGCCGTGAATGCGCTGGCAAGCATAAATCCGTTGAAAATCAGGAAGGTTGCCGCGCAAAGCTTGACAAACGGCCGGCATTTGAAAGCGCTGGCAAACCCCTTAAAGAAATCCTTAGTGATATTCCAGGGCCCCTTGCCTCTTTCGGGCTTGGGCATATCGGCGAAACGCTCTTTGATAAAAATCGCCGGCAGTATCCCGCCGAATACAATAAAGACACCGAGGATAACCGAGAGGACCCGCGCGCCCTGGACAATATCCGTAAACCAGGCCTTGTTATCCATGATCTTGAAAAACCAGGGGGCAATCACCCAGGCAAGCTGTCCGACAAAATTGCTGGCTGCCTGCAGCCTGGTGCGCTCGTGATAATCGGGGGTCATTTCATACCCTAAGGCAATCCAGGGAATGGAAAAACAGGTGAATCCGAGAAAATAAAGGCTCTGGAACGCTGCGAAATACCAGAAATAAAAACTTTCGCTGTGTCCTTTATAGAACTGAAACATCAGCGCAAAAAGGATGCCGCCGGCAATCGCCCCAAAGAATATAACCGGCCTGCGCCTGCCCCATCTGGTCCGGAAATTGTCTGAGAAGTAGCCTGTAGCGGGGTCGGATATGGCATCGAGGATACGCGGGATAGCCCCTACTAAACCAACCAAGGCGGGATTAACGCCTAAGCCGATGTTAAGAACAATGACCATTGCCCCGATAGCCGCAGACTGGATACTGTTAACCAGCCCTCCTATACTGTATGCGACTTTCTGTAAAATTGGGACGCGGTCTTCGCGGGCCGTAACATGTCGTTTGGAATTAGCGGTTGATTGTTCCATGAATTGACCTACCTCCTTCTAATTAAATTGATGGGCCGGCCGGCCGGCATGCATGAGTGTTGCATTATAACAAATATATCAGGCGCAGGCAATATTATTGTCAAAAGTCAAGCCTCACGCCTAAAACAATCTTCTCATCCGAATAACGCGCCGGAGGTCACTCCCTTGACAATGTACTTTTGCATTAACAGGTACACTATGATTATGGGCAGGGCTGTGATAGTAAGCCCCGCCATTAAAAGCGGGTACTGAGTTAGGAATTCCCCCTGAAACACCATCAAGGCCCGCTGAAGAGGCATCAGGTTTTTATTGTCAAATATTATCAGGGCCAGGACGTATTCGTTCCAGACATTGAGGGCATTGAATATCACAACTACCGCTAACACCGGCTTCGCTAAAGGCAGGGCCATGTGCCACCAGATGCCGAATTTGGAACAACCGTCTATCCTGGCTGCATCTTCCAATTCGCGCGGGAGTTTATCAAAAAATGTCTTTAAGAGGAAAATGCTCGTAGATAACCCGACGTTGACCATGCAAAGAATATAGCCTAGGGCGGTATCCCTTAAATGCAATTTGCTCAAAAGGACGTATAAAGGGACGAAGCTTCCGGGTATGGGTATCATCATCGCCGCCATAAACATAAAAAATAGGATATTCTTGCCGGGAAAACGAAAACGCGAAAAGGCGTAGGCGGCCAAAGAGGCAACGAAGATAATCGCTACCACTACCGAAGCGGTATAAAATAAACTGTTCAGGAAATACCTGCCGAATCCCCCCTCCTTCCAGGCAAGGATGTAATTGGCAAAATGCAATTCCTTCGGGATCAAAGACATGTCGCTGAATATTGTCTCCTGGGTCTTAAGGCTTGACGATACCATCCAGAACAGAGGCAAAAGACAGGTGATAGCGACGGAGATTAAAAAAAGGTGGATGAATAAATTAAGGATTGCTTTTTTAGTTTTATAATACCCTGCCGTCTTCATTCGTTATGCTCGTTACGCCCGGTTAACCGGCTGATTCCCGCGACGCGTTAAACGGGATTTAAGCCTGCCTGGCCTTATTTGAAAAACGGTACTGTATAAAAGAAATGACGACTAATATCAAACCAAAGCTGATCCCCTGCGCACAGGCATAACCGAAACGCGACGAACCGCGCATGGAAGCCAATATTCTTAATACCGGCACCTGCGTATGATATGCCGGCCCTCCGTCGGTCATGGCTATGATCAAGATAAATGCCTGCATCGTCCCTAAGACCGTGAGTATCCCCACCAATACCGCCACAGGCACCATTAAAGGAAGGGTGATCTTTCTGAAGCAGTGCCAGGCATTTGCTCCGTCTACCCGCGCCGCCTCATAGAGTTCGTGCGGTATAGTCTGTAATCCTGCTAAAAATATCAAAAACCCCCAGCCAAAACCCTTCCAGGAATGCACAATAGCTACGGTGGTCAGGGCGCTAGAGGGGTCGGAAAGCCAATTTCTGGCCAGATTCCCCAGCCCTAATTGTATAAGCCAATGGTTTAACAAGCCGTAGTTGCCGTCGAGGATCCACTGCCAGACCAGTCCCACCACTACCTCGGATAAAACCGGAGGGATAAAAAAAACCAGGCGGTAGAAATTCTTCATCCGGATCTCGCGGTCGCATGCCCAGGCGAGCAAAAACGCCAGGGCGTTCTGCAGGGTAAGCGCGATTAAGGTGATGTAGCCGGCGTTGAGCATAGAATTCCACCAGATCTTATCCTCAAAGATTATCTCCTTGAAATTCCCCATGCCCACAAAGACCTTGGTAGGCAGTATCCCGTCCCATTCATACATCCCCAGCTGAAAAACCCAGATAAAGGGGATGATGTAGAATATAAGGAAGATTAATGCTGCGGGGGAAACAAAGAGATAATTTTCTAGCGTACTTTTTAACCTCATCTGGAGATTCTCGCCATTTCTCTCTCTTTAATCTTCTGCGTCTCCTGCGCTACCTCTTCCGGCGTCTTCTCGCCTATGATTATGGACTGTATCCCCTTGTTGAAGGTTTCCAGAACCTGCGGCGACTCGGATATGCCCCAGGCATTCGGATGGGTGGCAAGCTCCATATCATCGGCAAACTGCAGGAGGATTGGAGAAATTTTGTTTAAGGCATATTTGTTTGCCGGGGGGTTCATAGTAGCCTGCGCTAAATATGCCTGCTGGTCGCGGTCAGTCAGCCATTTTAAGAATTCCAATGCCTCTTCCTTATTTTTTGATTTGGCATTTACCATAAACGAAGAGCCGCCGCCTCCCCAGATACTCACCGGAAATTTTTCCGAGGCCCTTGGCGGAAGCATCGCGGCATAATCCAACCCCGGATTCATGGACTTATATACATTTACACACCAGGAGCCGTTAAAGGCAAATACAGCCCTGCCGTTGGCAAAAAGCTGTTCGGCATTCTTATTAATCATAGTTACGATGCCGCCGGAGAGGATGCCGGAATCCTGCATCTGTTTAAAAAGCGTCAAGACCCTTACCCAGTCCGGGTCGGTGTAAGGGACATCGCCTTTAATAGTCGCCAGGACCTTGTCTTGGCCCATGATATTGAAGGCGTAGTTATTGGCGAGGCAACCGATCATCCAGGCCTCCCCCCATCCGGAAACAAACCCCTGCAATTTCTTCTCTTTGATCTTCTTGCCGATTGCCAGGAATTCCGCAAAGGTTTGAGGGGGCTGATCAGGATTAAGCCCTAATTCTTTAAAGAGATCCCTGTTATAAAGCATCTGGATGGTCATGATATCTACGGGGACGCCGTAGATGCCGGGGGTGACGCCGTAGCTATTTCCTGGAGAAAACTCATTGACTGCCAGGGCCTTGGCAAAAAAGCCATTTTGCCATGCGCCGCCGGAATCCTGCATGTAAGGGGTAAGGTCCAGGATATACCCGGCCTTGATAAAAGAAGCGAAGTCGCGCTTCTCTCCAAGCAACCCGAAGATGTCCGGTAAATTATTGCCCTGCGCTGCGGCACGCACCTTCTGGGAATAAGCATCCGAAGGAGCGTAGAGCTCAAAATTTACATGTACGCCGGTCCTGGATTCGTATCTCTTGGCTAACTCCTGAAAGGCGGGGTCACGGTCAGTCATCCAATGCCAGACCGTGATGCTGGTGCTTGGCTTTCCGGTAATTTTCTGTCCGCAGCCCGCGGTAATTAATAATAGAAGGAAAACGCTCGCTAATACCGGTGAGTTTCTCTTCATGCGACCTTGTTCATTGTCTTGCGTTACGGGATAGAATGTTTTGGAGGGATACCACCCCGCCATCAAAAATCTTCCTTACCTTACCATAAGCTGCCCGGGTGGTCAAGGCATTCCCCTTAAGAAATGGTTACTGGTGTTCCTCCAGCCACAGCACACGCGCTAAACCCATAAGTTCTGCCCTGTCAAGACGCACTCCGATACGTCTGTTTCCGATACCGGGATTGGCGCCTGCCCACATCACCCTGCCGCGGGTGTAAAGCGGCTCGTGCTTATCAGGTATATTCAGCCACATCTCCAGAGGTGTCCTGTTAGTCAATTCCTGATTGGTAACAAAACCCACCCCATTGGCGCTGATATCGGTCGTTTCTCCTACGCCTTCGCTGCCGTCAACTGGATTTAAGAAGCGCACGGGCAATCGGGTATTTATCCTGGCGAATACTCTATTATCTTCCATATTACACCTCCCTCCTCTGAGTATTTTTGCTCCGTGGCTGTTTTCCATTATCTGAGGTATTATATCACAAATTGCTCTTTTGACTACTATTTATTTTATTAAAAACACTTATGCAAAGTTTTGATTTAACCTTAAAACACGCGAAAAACCCATCAGTTCCGGCCTCATCAGTTCTACGCCGATACGGTATCTGCCGTCAACCAGAGGCCTGGACCACGCCACAGAACCTTGGGTGTAGAGATCGCTGGAGCCGTCCGGAATATCCAGCCATATCCCCAAAGAAGTGCTTGGCTTTAAGGGCTCGCTGCTGATAAAACCTACTCCCTTGGCGCTGACATCGCAGGCCTGCCCCTGGCCGACTTTATTTCCGTCAAGGTCCATGAAGCGTAAGGCTAAATTTGTGGCGATGCGCTCAAACAACCTCTTATCCTTTACCAATATCCCGTCCATATGCCACCTCCCTTTCCTTTCTCCGTGGCTGTTTTTAAAATGCTAACGCGTTCCCCGCTATCCTGTTGAGCAACTCTAACATTTTAGGGTCACTCTTTACCCTCTCTAAAACCTCCGCAGCGTCAAAGCCGGGGTGATGCCATTCCGGGCCACTATTCACTTTAAGCACCTCGGCCTCAGCTCCGTTCTCATTAAGTATGCGCTGGATTTCTTCTTTGCTTAGGGCTCCGATGGGAGCTGCTAACATCTCATACAGATGTTCGTTACTATATTTAAAGAATACGGAAAATGTGGGGTCGATGTACACCCAGGGGCCGTTATCCCGATACAATACCATAACCCGGTGCGGCCAAGGCGCGGTCGCGAAACTCCTTACCTCAATACTTATAAACTCAATACGCTGCCCACCTTGGGATGAAATAACAAACTCATGACCGAGTTGATGCAATTTCTGCTGCAGTAAAAGCGCAAAAACCATTGCTCCGTCGCAACAATCGATATTATTCCAGCCGTAAATCTCCTCCATGGTTTGCAGAAATCCTTGGCGATGCTCTCCCGGCCGCTCTATCTGTTTTACGAACCGCGCTACTTCATTCTGAAGTAATTTTTTAAGCGGGGATGCGCCGCCTTCTCTCTGCCCCTGCTTGACAACAATTCTTATCGCCCCCCGAGAGCTATCAAACCAGTTTAAAAATATATAATTAAATTCAACTAGCTGCAAAAAGCCTTTCCCTTCGAGAGTTGCCAAGACAGAGAATTCTTCTTCTTTATCATGCTCACAGATAACGAAGGCCCCGGGTTGACCGACCATAGCCAAAGCGGCTACCTTGTGCAATTCTGCAATTGTTGCCTTCTCCCTGCCGCTTAAGCTCTCTTGAGAGGCGGACTGCCACAAACGGAAAATCTCATACCTTATCTCTCGTGCCTGCCGGGACTCCAAAGAATCAATCCTGGGTTCCGACGCCTTGCCATTTTCGTAAATAACCGTTCCCTCCGGCCCAATCATTGCGCTATTGGCCGTCTTCCATTCAATCCGGGAATCAGGATTAAATTGCGCTGGCTGCATACCGTTAGATTCCAAGACCGATGAGAACCAGGCTTTGGCCTTTTCGGAAACAATCGAATCGGCATAAACTATCATGCCGTCTATATCAGAACCCAACATCCAGCAATTAGTGGCTAAGGAACCGTAGCGATTGATAGTAATCCTTATTATTTTTGTCCCGTTTTTGTTTATTGATTCCGCGGCATCTTGTATAACTTTTAACATGCGGGCGCTATAATTAAGCCCTCCTTCATCCAGAGGATAAGGGATTTCTCTCGATTCCAGGCGAACGGCGAAGTTATGCAAATACCGTAAGTTGAAATTCCTCTTAACAGTAGTTGGCATTGCGGCGCTAAGACGATTGATTTTTCCCTTTTCGTTTTCCGCAGGAGAAATATTGTCTGTCTGTTGCTTCGAAGGCGGCGGGATTTTATTTTTAACTCCCGGGGCAAGAACAGCTGTCTCTGTATGAACATCCCCCTGTCTCTTTAAGGCGTATATCTCGCTTCTAAAGGGATTGCGGATGCCCTCCCGGGTCGCCTGGCGATGGGCCTGTTCATGGGTTCTGATTTCGTTAACGAGCGTGTCGGCTTCTTTTTCGGCAAGGACTTGATTTTTGATTATTTCCTGGCGCAGGTCCTGGAGCTCTTCTTCGCTGGTGCGGTCATTGGCGAGAGGACGGAAAAAGGCATTCCACTTCTGCCTGAGGGTCGGAGACCCTCTTGTTCCGTTTATCCCGGCCGTCTTCCACAAGGCCGCCTTATAGCCTAATCCATATATTTTCTCATAATGCGCGGCTGCCTTGGCCTTTCTCATTAGCCTCAAGGATTTGGCAAAGAGCCATTGAGAAGCGGGGGTGAAATTATGAATAGCGGCGAAGCCGCCGATAAAAACAGAGGCATCATTAGAAAATGCGGTAGCAGAAGCTACCACTAATCTTGAGACGCGATGAACAAAACCGTAATCTATCGCATCCGGGGCGTCCGGAAGTCCGTGATTAAGCGCCCCCATTTCAATTAACTCCGGGATATCGTCTTCTGCCAAGTTCACTCCGCAGAGGCCTTTTCTTTCAAAGGCGTAATCATCGCTAAAAGCCCCCTGCTGTTTAAACTCATTCAGCGTAACCTCAAGGTCTGGCACGGATTCCGCATAAACTGCCAATCTCTGGGCAAACGGCATAAATTCAGGCATGACGATGATATTAAGGTCCTCTGCATCTGGCGTGTGCGTCTCTCCGGAATAGCTAAGATTACCTACCATATCTACGTTAATATCGCATATGAAGTTATCCGAGAATTCCGGGTTCTGCTCCAGCATATATTTCACAAAATACCTGCTTCCAAGGATGCCTTCTTCTTCCCCGCTGAATAATACAAACTGCACCGTATAATCCGGCTCTAAGGAACTCAGTATCCTGGCCGTCTCAAGCACTACGGCAACGCCCGAGGCATTGTCGTTTGCAGAACCTCCCGGCCTGAGGCCGTCGTAATGCGCGGAAATAACCAGGATTTTTTCGGGGTGAGTGCTTCCTGGCAATGTGGCAACGACATTACGGGCGCTGGCAGGCTCATCTATCCAGGTTAACCCCTCCGGCTCCTGGGAATCATATACCGTAAACATCTTCAACCCGGCCTCGGCGCGGTAAGGCCTTATGTTGAAATTCTGATAGCTGACGTCCAGCCCCATTGCCTCAAGTTGTCCGAAAATATATTCCGCAGCCAGGTCGTTCTCCTGCGAAGAAGGATATGCTATACGGGAGCCTAAACTAGCCAAGGTCTCTATATCCTGCCGCAACCTCTCCTCTTGCGTCCCCTGCTGCCTCAGATATGCTTCCGCCGCATCCTCGTCCAATTCTCCTCCTAAAAGCCCGCTTTCGTAAAGAAGCGCCGGCCGGTCTGTACCGCTAATTGGGCGTGTTGTAGCTAATAACGCTTCTATCGCTTCTGCCTGGGAAAGCGTAGGAAATTCGGTAAGAAGATTTGCTAACGCCGCGGTTACCCGCGGAGTAGCGAAAGAATTTCCTTTTCCGAACCTGCTCTCTCTAGCATAAGTTGAACTGCTAATCTTTATATGCGGCCCGAAAGAGGTAGCCGCAGAATCCGACCCTCCCACTATTATCAGATTATCCGGGAGGCTGGCTGGAGGCAGATAAGGGATCCCCCAATTGCTGCTGCTGACTACAAAGACTACCCCCTTCTTGCCAAGCTCTTCGACTACATCAAGAGGCAACACGCCGTTAACGTAATCGCGAGAGTCAAAAAGACCATAGCTCATGTTAACCACGATGCTTTTATTGGGGTTCTGCTCAACCACCCTAAGCAATGCGGCGGTAGTCTGCTGCAAGTCCGCGCGGTTAATTATAATCTCTTCAATGCCGGTATCTTGGGTATTCAGCGAATCTTGCAAAACGCCTTCTACTATATCTAGATGCGTCTGCCTGACCAGCTCTAATTCCATATCAGTATCTAAAAAGACAACCAGGACATCTTTCCCGCTGCGCTCTGAAGGCAAAACGCTGACTCGAGGAGTAGCGCTATCAATGCTATACAGGTAATCTTTCAAGCCCGTGCTCAAATAATCTTCATCTACCTGACGGAAGGCCTCCTGCAGAACCTGGGAGGCATAAAACATCGCATCAGGATTATCGCTTTGCTCCAATAAATATGTCAGACACGGAATCACCCTTTCAGGGCTATCCTCTGCTATTGTATGTAATTCGGAACGCGCCTGGCTGACAATATTGTACTGCTCGCTCTCCAGGTCCTCCGCCAACCGGCTATCGTCAGCATTACAGACAAATGATGTAACCGCTGCTGTGTTATTGTTGGCAGCGGATGTTATAGTGTAATAAAGCGCTGCAATTTTATCGGGAGAGGCCATAAGCATGCCTAAACTCAAACATAATACGAACAGCGCTGAAATGATGCGGGTCAAAAACGGTCTTTTTTTGCTCTTGGGAGTCGACTGGGCTTTATTTTTAACTCCCGGGGCAAGAACAGCTGTCTCTGTATGAACATCCCCCTGTCTCTTTAAGGCGTATATCTCGCTTCTAAAGGGATTGCGGATGCCCTCCCGGGTCGCCTGGCGATGGGCCTGTTCATGGGTTCTGATTTCGTTAACGAGCGTGTCGGCTTCTTTTTCGGCAAGGACTTGATTTTTGATTATTTCCTGGCGCAGGTCCTGGAGCTCTTCTTCGCTGGTGCGGTCATTGGCGAGAGGACGGAAAAAGGCATTCCACTTCTGCCTGAGGGTCGGAGACCCTCTTGTTCCGTTTATCCCGGCCGTCTTCCACAAGGCCGCCTTATAGCCTAATCCATATATTTTCTCATAATGCGCGGCTGCCTTGGCCTTTCTCATTAGCCTCAAGGATTTGGCAAAGAGCCATTGAGAAGCGGGGGTGAAATTGCGGGTCTTCTCGGTTATCCGGGATTGACCCCTTGCGGCTGCCGCTCTCTCAAGGAATTCTATCTTGCGGAAAACGTTCTTTTGATTTTTTATCTCCTGGAATAATGAAGCGTCGAGCTTGCCGGATATGCCCTCATTCCATTCCGGTTCATTGCAGATACAGACGAGCCCGTCTCTGTTAAGGAGCGGGTATAATCTAACGCTCAGTTCAGGAAGGCGCTCGAGAGGTATCCAAATTTTAATAACATTGTTTAAAACAACAAAATCAAGGCCCGGGCCGAAAGGAAATGCCTCATCGCTTAAAAAGTTATAGCATTTAAATATTGCCTCCCTGCGCCGGATGTCGTCTTTCTTTCCGAAAATAGCCTCAAATTCCTTGATCTCTTTTTCTCTTTCATGGCTTTGGCCTCGCCCAAAGAAAAGCTCAGCAGCCTTATTATAGGTCTTATTTTTTGCGGAATTGATATCTCCGGCGTCTAAATCAGAACCTATTATTTCGATATCATCAGAGCCTAACCCGTGCCTTATGGCTTCAGCCGCAAACCGATATGCCTCTTCACCGCTGGCGCACGCAGCGAACCAAATCCTGACCTTTCTGCCACTATCCGCTTGTCTTATCCGGATGATATTTTCGATAAGAAAACCCGTCTGACTTTTAATTTCGGGACGCACAAATCCTGTATTGCTGACATCCAAAACATGGTCCAAGAAATCATAAAATTCGCCATCCTGCAACAGCAGATTGTTAAAGGAATCTGCCCAGGAAGAATCCTTGCGCCTGAACCACTCCCGCGTATATTCTCTCCGTAGCTGCTCAACATGATTCAAAAGGTGAGATTCCCTTCCGTATATCAATACGCCGGTCCTTAAATAGATGTATTTAAATATCACGTTAAAGGCGACCCTTTCAAGTAACTTTAATTCGACGGGCTCCAGCGCTGTTTCAATCTGCGCATATTTATCGCTCTTTGCAAAATATCTAAGCACAGAGGCGACCCTTTCTCTAAAATCCTGGCCTCTGAACATTCTGGCGAAAATACTCTCTGGCATTACGTCTAAAAATGACAGAGTGGCAAGAATTCCTCTGAGCCGTGCCTTTCCGTGTCCCGACTCTTTATGGCTGGGCCCTGAGGGGCTAGCCGCATCTTCTGCTAATCCTTCTAAGGTTTCTTTATCACCGAAGGCGTAGCGGTCCATACAGTCCATGCTGGTATAAAAATCAAGCACGAAGGTCGGGCTGCCGCAAGGATTGATTATTCCTAGAATCTCTCCGTCTTTTCTGATTATAATCCTGGAGTCGGCATTATAGGGAAAATAGAGATATTCCTCCTTGCCCCGCAAAGAAAACTCTCTACCCGTCGTGATTATGCCTTCCGAAGAATGCTCGGCGATTAACTCCGGGATGCGTTCGGAGGCTTCGTAACGATACTGGCTGTTTGGGATATACCTGGTGTTTATCGCAAACAAAGGCAGGGTTATCCAGCTTACCGAATCCTCGCTTAGTATCCCGTTTCTTCTTAAAATAGCTTCGATTGTAACCTGGATGCAGGCGGTAAACAGCCCGCCGTATATAAGCCAATGTATGTCTTTTACTTCTCCGCTGGTGCCGCAACTTAAAGGAATCCTCGAATAAATATCATAAACCGAGGTGGCTGTGGAATAATAAGGCAGGCCGCTGTTAGATAATAAGCTGGTCAAGGTGCCGGCTGCCTCGGTCTGGGGATCTCCGTCAAAATAATGCTTTATCTCAATGATCCCTCCCTGCTTAAAGCGGGAAAGAAATCCTGTCTTCTTTAATACTGCGTTCTCCGGCACCCTTATCTTGCGTAATACCGTTAGCTTCCCTCCGGCATCATAAACTAAAATTTTACGCTTCTCGCCGTCTCTTAAGACAATTTCAATATCCCGATAACCCGGCTCTATTATCCGCTCATTTGCGTGTATCGCATCCAAACGCCTAGAAACATCGGGGTTTAAATAATCTACGAAGTCCCCTGACCTGAGCAGATGGCTAGCCAGGCCTTCGGGGAATAAGTTAGGCTGCGGTTTATGCTCTACGACAACCGCTATCACCCCTTCGGGGAGCGCGCTGGTAAAGTCATCCATCCATTCCTTAATCTTCTCCGGGCTTACCCCTGGCTGAAGGAGATATTCATGAGAAAACTTCAATATCACAACGTCTCCTGGGCGCATCTGGCTGACCCAACCCGGGATAAAATCGCACTTTGATTGCAGAATGTCGGATGTATCATGGCATATCGCGCACCTTTCAAAGCAATCCAGTTGCGGCAATACCTTTTCTCTTGATTCTTCCGGGATAAATTCCGCTGCCCGCTCATAAACCTTTCTAAATAACTCCTGCAATTCAATATCGCTGAATCGCATATCAGACGCCCACATCTCCCCGGCATATAACCCCGGGAACAAATCTACCCCGGAGAGCACATTAAAAACCCTTTTCCCGCTGGTGATAATGCCTAATGCGTTAAGTAAATGTAGCCGCCGCATATCATACTCAATAATCTTAGGGCGTCCTTCTGCTGCAGCAATCCGCTCCATAGCCCTAAGCTCCTCTTCAACCGCAGGCAACGCTGCCTCCTCTTTTTCCTGCAAAGGGTTAAATAGACAAAGCTGCTCGGCCTCCGGCAACGCTCCTTCTGCATGCGCATCTTCGGCAGTAAGTCCTTCACCTTGCGCCCGGTGGGACTCAACCTTCCAGCTGTCGGGTGTTTCGGTCAATAAAATAAACTGGCTTGCCTCCAAATATGCCGTGGCCTCCGGCACAGACTCCAGCGAAACAAAAACAACATCTAATTCTCCGGACCGCACCTGTTCTAAGAGACGGAGACGGTGCGAAGGGGTAAGATTAAAGCCGTCGGCCGCGTGGAGTTCTTCCCCCAGCATCGGCGTTAAAATCTTAGCCGTATCGGAAAGCTCGCAGGCGATAATAAATGGCCGTTCTGTCAGGTATTGCTCTAATATGGATAATAAACCCGTCATCTTATATATCTTGGGATTTTTTATTTCGTATTCCAAAACCCAAGAAAGCCAAACAGCAGCCTCTGAGCTCATGGCATTGACCAATTGCTGGCTGGATAAGTTGCCTGCTTCCCGGGCCTTATCTTCCAGATAACGGTGCAGGACCTGCGGCCCTTTAGTCTTAAGATACCTCTGCGCCACCATTACCTTGCGTACCAAAGCCAGATGGTAAGAAAGACTGTAAACCGGCTTATTCAAAACATAGGGATTCGTCAGCTTCAAGGCGGTATCGCGGCCGGCATTAATAAACTTCTCTAACCTATTCAAACGCTCCTGATTCAAATAACATTTGTTTTTAAAAATCAGGCGGGCATCCTCCAATTTTAACTCCCCGACTAAACGCTTATATTCACTCTGGCTACAATTAAAAAACTTATCCGTATACTCCTGCAATGCATATTTCAAATCATTCAGAGATTTATCGAGCAATCTCTCTAATATCCCGATTAACCGGCTTATATAATCCGCGGCCTTGATATCGTCATCGGTCCAGAGATATTGCTGGCCCTTGGCCTCCGGGGAAATTTCTTTAACGCGAAGAGCGCGCGCGACCCTGGGCGCTACCTCAGGGGCCGCTGGTTCGTTAGCTTCTGAAGGCAGAGATGCGATACGCGACTTCAGGGAGGAAATCTCGCAGGCGTACTTATCGAAAAACCTCAAAGAGGCATAGAACCTCCGTACTGCTAAAAGGATTCTATTTTCGTCCTGGCCCTGGCCGAAATAGGAAAAAATGCTGTATTCTCCTTTTTTATGCCGGCGCCGGGAGTCATTTTCAAAAATTTCTCTTAGCCCCTGAGGCGTAAAGGGCTTAACCAGGAGCTCTGCTTCTATCCGGGCAGTAATAGCGGGTTCGCCCTCCAGATACCTCCGGAGCTCGCCTTCGGATAGCTCCAGGTGCCTGGCCGTTACTCTTTTTACCGCCTCTTCCTTAGCATCAAGGTAAGATTTTAAACCTTGCGCTCCCTGTTTTTCTAAATGCCTCAAGGCCGAATACGCCATCCAAAGAAAACTGATATCTACCAGGGCATTCTCCATATAGTGCCGGTTATACAAAAGATGCGCCCGCATAAAAGACTTCATCTTCCCGTGATACCTAAAATTCATCTTGTATCTATGGGTCTTCAGGTAATCCAAAGACTCCGGCGTTAAAAGGTGCGAGGTTCCTGCCGCCTGGTAATATCCTTTATATTTCTTCAGCGCATCCAGGGCTTTAATGTATAAGTCCTCCAGGATAGCGCTAATTTCAAAATAACCGCAGGCGCATAAAGCAGCGCACCTTTCTTCTCTTTCAATGTTCTCTTCGTGGCTAAGGTCAAATCTGGAAGTGGCTCCGATATCATGAATAAGGGAAAGCGCTATTTCCTGAGTGGTGTTATAGGCGGGGTAGTTGTTGCTTAAGGCGATGCCTTGCTGATAAGGTGCAGCCAGGAATCCCTTGAAAGGTCCGGCACGGATTAGACCCGCTCTGGCGAGATACTCTAAATATTCTGCCATGTCGTTTCTGCCGATGGAACGTAGGCAGCTGACTGCCAGGCACAATGCGGGGGCATCTACCCCAACAGTCTCGACTTCTCCGCTGTCCCAGCCGACCAGGCCAATCTGGCTGTTCACTTCCTCCCCGGCAGGCATGGAATGACCGGGTATGGGACGGGCGGGGTCGTGGACGCTCCTGTCAACATCAGGCACCAGCCGTTCCAATATCTTTTGATTAACCCAATGCGGAAACCCGATATAAGCACCCAATTCATGCACCAAAGTACGCGATAAATCAACCTTATTCCTTATGCGGTTATTGTTTAAATATATCGATATTCTGCCGTTAATAATCCTGACTGCGCCAAAAATTTCCTCTCGCGCTCCATTCGCCCTCTCAACATATATCGGAGTTCCGCTGATAACAACAGCCTGGCGCAGGTCTTCTTTCCTGAAACGAGCGGAGAGCCCGGCAAAAAACCTCACCGCAGATACTGCCCCGTTAACATGCTGTCTTAAGATAAATTGATCTAGGCCGCACAAATCTGAGCCGGACGCTTTGGCTAACAAATCCAGCATGGATGCGGTTACGGAATCCGCCTCTGCCTTGCTTAATTCCTTGCCGCTGCGGGTACTGGTGTTTTTCGCCTGGCGGCTGGCGGTATCGCTGATGCGCTTGGCGACAAGTTTCAAATGTTGGGCCTTCCCGGCCTTATCCGCTCCGCCGCGCGTGCCCCATCCAGTATTTTTAGAGGTCAGGATGGCATAATAAGTCAGCGGCCCCAGAATAAATGCCTGGAATACAACCGGCAACAACCAGGCATAATAAAGCTTGCCCCGCATGCCGTTATGGTAATAATAATACATCGCCATTGCAAAAGGCAGAAGCAGCAAGCCGCCCAAATATGCAAAGGGCAGGATACCTTTCAGCATCGTCCGGACAATCACCATATAAGCAACCATTAACGGAGCCGAGATGGTCAACAGGACCCCGAGATAATAAGCAATGCTTGCCGGGAGCGGGCGTTTCCACATGATCTTGTTGGCAAAAATGGTCTCGCGGAACCAGGATTTCTTCCAGCGGGTCTGCTGTTTGATAAACTGCCGCATAGTATTTGGGACAATGGTATCAACCGCTGCATTACGGTTATAAACTACCCGGTAGCCCTGTTTCAGAATGAGGTTGGTCAGGTGGCGGTCATCCCCGAAAGTGCACTTCTTTCCTAAGAACTCCTGCCGGACAAACCTCTCTCCGACATCAACAAGATAATCCAGGCGGTAGGCTCCTAAACATCCCGAGACGCAGGTAACCGAACCAAAAACACTCTCCGCGCCCTTGACGATACGGAACATCGTAAAATAAGTAATCGCCTGCATTGCGGTCAGGAGGTCGCGGGTAGGATTGTGGATATAGGCGTGGCCTGCTACTGCTCCTACCTTACGGTCATAAAGCGGCTGCACTGCATTGTAGATCGCGCCGGCGCGAAGGTAGCTGTCAGAATCAACAAACACTACCGCGTCCTCATCCAACCCCACTGCACCGCCAGGAAGCTCGCAAGGACTCACAAAATAATTCTCCATCCCTTCGGGTATTACCAGTCCGAAGGAAAAATCTCCTTCTTCCTTTTTTTCAATTGATAGCCGCGCCAATTCCCGGCGCGTCGCCTCCACAATCGCCTCTGCGGCTGACGGCTTCAGCGCTCCCTTGACTTTAATCTCCAGATCTCGCAGGATAACATTAACAGCCTCTGCGTTATCCAATGCTTCGCTGCGGGCGCGGCTTAAGGCATAAGCAACCTGCATACCGGCATACATACCTTCGCGCTTACCGCAGTTCTCGGGGAAGTTTATGACAAGGACGTTGTCCGGATAAATCCCGGCTGCCTCCCGGATATAATCCAGGGTTTTATCCCGCGAGCCGTCGTTAATCGCTACCACCCTCAACCGCTCCAGGGGATAACCGGTACCAAAGGTACGCAGGATGGAGTCCTTAACGGCTGCCCCTTCGTTGTAAGCCGGAGTGACAACAGTAACAAAAGGATAATACTTATTTTCTTTTGGCGCGCGGTAGAAACAGGCCTGAATCAAGCGGCCGAAGATGTAAACCCCCGAAAGCAGACTGTAAACTAAAACTAACAGCTTTGGCAGATAATCCCTACGGACTCCAACCGTCCAGATGCTATCCTCCCCCCTGAAGGTAAAGGTCTTGAAGAAAACCGCTAAACCGCTTTTGGAAGGACGCACGATTTCATCTGCGGAGGTAATTTCAGGAAGCGCTGATTCCGGGGCGCTGACTACATCGCCAAAAGAAGGATTGGGAAGCAGATTCACCAGCGCCTCATCCTGCTCAGAAAGAAAATCATCGATGGTAGCAACCTCAACCTCTCCGCTTCTGGAGGCGATATAATCTACTACCGTGCTAAAATCGGCAAAACTTACCTCGGTATCATACTGCGGGGCGTCATTAAATTTATGGTAGATCAAGATTAAAGTCTGGTTATTCTCAATCGCCTCATCAACCCAGGATATTACCGTTTCAACCGCAGTAGTATTGGAAACGACGCGGGACCTGAGGTTATAGGGGTTATACGGAAAGGTGTTGACGCCCTGGCCCTCCCCGCCTTCTCCTCCCTGGTAAGAAGAATAATGCCTCAAAACCGTGGCATCTGAGAAATAATCATACTCCAGGCGCGGAGAAGCAAAGGTATCCGCATCAACGCCCTGTATCTCCAGGTCACCCTTGGCGCCCACAATCTCATCATACCACTCCGCTTCGTCGGCACCGTCAAAATAGCCGTGGGTGCGGGTATGCGCCCCAATCTCTACCCCCATGGAATCAAGTTCAAGGACCTCTCCCCAGTTAAGATAGCCTTCCCTACCGACGCGGTCGGTAATAATATTAACCACTGCCGGGAAGCCGTGCTGCTGGAGGAACTCGGCAGCAAGATACTGGTCGTCGAAGCCATCGTCAAACCTGAAGACCACGCGCGGCCTCGAGACGCTGAATGCCTGCGGTTCTCGGATGCGCGAAAAACTCAAATCATCAAGATAGGCGTGCAGGTCGCTTCCAGCGCTAACTTCAATTACTAGCCTTGCGGCATTGACATCAGGGTTATCAACCGTATAATCATCAGTTACATAAACCAGGCTCTGGCCGGTCCTGACCGCTACCGGTATCCTGCGCAATGGGGTAAATGCCCCTTCCTCCAGTTTCCCCTCTTCAATAAACAATCCTATCTGTCCGGCAGTATATTCATCCACGTCAATCATCCCCTGGATGATGTATTTGTTATGGTAGCGCGCGTCAACCAGGGCAGAATAGCCTGTGCCGGCAGAGCCTACTGAAAGTGAATTTTTAACATTAGGCCAAGAACCGTTGCCATTGGAATCTATCACCCACCCCTGAGGCAGGTTCCAGCTATAATCGGCCGCCAGGGTAAATCCCTGTGTCCCTGCCTGTTCTGCGCCGGATACTAACGCTGCGTCACTGTCATATTGCGCATATCTGGCAAGATACTCTGACATAGTCATTACTTCTACGTCGCTATCGCAGATATAATCAAGCAGGGACCTGAAATCAGCGGTAGACCAGGTAAGGTCATCGCCCGCTACGGGGTTATCGGCAATGCTGTGGAAGGTTAAAACCAGCACCTCTTTATTCCGGGCAGCGCTGTCTACCCATTCTTGCGCCGTTGCCAAGGAAACATCCAGGTCCACCGGCCTTGCGCTTATACGGTAAGGGTCTGCCAGGTAGGAAGTATCGTTCCTGCCCCTCACGCCCCTTGCCGCCGTAAGGTACGGAGAGATATCCCGGATGGTATCGGCGTCATAATTGCCAAGCGGGTAAGCGAAGATATCCCAGGCCTTAAAGCCGTTCTCCCACATCCATGCGGACATCCGGGTGATATCGGCAATGCGCTCTTCAGTAGTCAGGACCGTAAAGTCCGAATGCGTCCAGGAATGGTTGGCGATATCCCAACCGTAAGCATCCTGTAACACCTTCATGTCTTCGACGCTAATCGCGCCTGCGGCCCCCAGGGCTTTATGGTCCGCAAACAGAGAGGCGGGCATGCCGCGGCTGATTAATTCCTGCGCAAAGGTATCGTACATCTCAGACCTGTTTAAGTCATCATCGGTTAGGATTACGACGCCTTGCGTAAGGGTCTCGGGAAGCACTGCCAGCTCATCAAAGATTACGCTGAGCGTTGCCCCGGGAGTTGATTTTATCCTCACCCCTACCTTGTTAATCCTGGACCAGTCCGGAGAGCCGACAACCGAAAAATTGCTCCTGTTCAGCACGATTTCGTTCCAGCCGTCTGTAGCATAATCAAATGACCCGATATTCCAGTAATAAAAATCATCGTCTGTAGTATAAAGATAGAGGGCGGTCTGCTCTGCGCTCTCCAGATCGCTTACGTTAAAACGCATAAAGGGGAGCTTGGCATGCAGGTCCAGATTAACCGGCGATGTAATTGCCGTTATCCCGCCGTCTACCGAAGTTAACTCCAGGCACCCCTCAGAGCTTACGCAGTTGGAATTTACTTTAACTGCCCCTATGCCGGAAAAAAGGCTTTCCTGCCATTCTGCCGTGCTGTTAAAATAAGAGATAACATCTGCTCCGCTTAAATCCGCAGAGACATCCTGGGGAGTAAAATCTACTTCGGCAATCTCGGATGCTACAGGCTGCTCGCTATAGGAATAACCGTAAGCATTTGAAAGGGTAATGATATTGCCGGCCTTGAAGCCGATGGTTGCGATAAGAACGGTAGCCATCATCAAGACTGCAAATACCTTGCGCCAATTCGGCTGGAAGCGTTTCTTTGGCTTCTCCGGAGCTTTAGAGTATACTGTGGCCCTGGATGCCATTAGAGTTCGCTTCCCCACCAGCCACGGAAAGGTTGAAGCAAACCAGGTAGAGCCAGGGCCACAATATTTCCAGAATTTAACAGTCTGTTTTTGGGATATTTTTTGCTCTGGGGCATTGATACGATAGGTGTAGAAATAGCGGTGCATAAAACGCCAATAGATATTGTCTAAGTTTCTCTGAAATGACCGGCTCAGCGATGACCAGAATGTGGCAACATTGCTTAAGATACTGGACCCCAGTAATAATATCAGACTCAGATTGCTCGCCTCTTCTTTTAACGACCAGATTAAACAATGCCATAACATTATCCCGATGGAAAACACTAACAATAAACAAAACAGGTCAGTTAGCCGGTCCTTATTATTGGTGTAATGCAAAAATGAGGCATCCTCCACCTCTCCGTCTTTCCCGAATCGGATCCTGGGGGAGAAGGATTCTACGGTCGGGGCCAAGATAAGCGGATTTTTGTTTTTCCATAACCTGGAGAGCATATTGGCGATATTAGGATTCTTATCCCTCCCCTTTCCTGTGCTGCAGGAATTCAGGATCACCCGTCCGTTTTCTTTTAGAACGGAATCTAAGCCTGCGCCGGCTAACAAATCATAGTTTTCTATGCGCAGGCGTGCCCTCTTGCCCAGGAGGATTCCTTCCGGAGTTCCGTGCCCGCCAAACAGTATTACCGAAGCTGCCTCATCGCAAGTTGCATCTTTCAAAGCCGAAATTAACTTCACGCGCGAACCGACAACATAATACATAACCCTGTATCCGTTTTTGATAAAAGCGGATGTCATCTCCCTGCATGAGCTACTGCTAAAAGCCTTGTTCCAATCATAAGAGCAGAAAACCATAACCGCCAGGGGGCGGCCGTCAGGGCGATTGGTTTCGCGGTTTTTGATGATTTCGGCGTAATCCTCTGGTAGAAATCTCCCCGGGTCAATCCCGAACTTAAAACGCCTCTGTCTTACTTCTAAATATTCCTGATACTGCTTTTTTAAGCCCCCGATTTCATTCCTGGCAGATTCATGGCGCTTCAGCTGCCTGATGAAGGAATTGATTTCTTTCCTGGTAAGATTGAGTTCCTTTTTCTGCAAGGCCAGGATTAGTTCCTGTTTGAGGGAATTTATCTCGGAGGCGGTGATGCTGTTGTCCGCAATGCGGTAAAAGAAGGCAAAGAGGTGCTTCAATACGGGAGAACCCCTGATGCCTCCGAGTTTGGCTGTCCTGTAGAGGGCCACCTTATAACCTGCCCTGAATGTGCGGTAGAATCCTGCCGCCGGCTTAAACCTTAGAGTTAAAGCGCACGCCAGGGCAGCCAGGAGCTGGGTAGAAAGGGTGAAGTTGTGGGAAGGGCGGGGGCTGGTTTTTTCGCTTTTTCTCCTGAAGAGGACCATCGCTGTCCCGCGCAACTCGCTTAAATCCAAGCCTCCTTTTATGATAATTTTATTCTTTATCCAAAATAAAGAGGCGGTATTAAAAGGCAAGAAGTAATCCTGCGTATCCCAGGTAAGGTCGTAGCCTACCGAAAGCATAAGCACGGTATTGCGGTTTGTTGCCAGCTCATAAAACTGCTTTGAGACATCCGCAAGGTTTAATCCCGACGTGCATGAACCGTTTGAAATCATGCAAAGGCGTCCGGATGCGATAAACTCGCCAAGGAACTCCGGGCGTATTACGAAAGGATTGCCCAATAACTCTGTCAGGTCTATTACATCGTAGTTATCATCAATCGGCTTTTCATTGGCAGTCATAACTACTTTATATCCTAAATTTAAAATCTCGCGAATCAAAACTAAAGAATAAATGGCCTCACCGGCATTATTAATATTAAAGATAACCGTCTTACCCTCCCTTTCCATTTCCGGAATCTCTAACAGGCAATCTATTACCTCCTTGGTCATCTCTAAAACGAAATACCTCCTGAAGGCATAGGATATGGTGTCGGGATGCATCCTGTTTCTCACCAAACTCATAATCTTCTCAAAGTTTAAGACAAGCTGGGTAGCAGGGTCATCTTCCCGGTATGCCTTGGCACGGTCAAAGACGTTAATATTGGATAAGGCCACTATCTCCATAGCAAAAGAAAGGCGCCTGCGTATAACCTCATCCCGGCTGACACCGTCTATCTCGTCCAAGACAGCCACCAGGTGAGGGACGTCCCTTAAGGCTGCCTTATCGGCATCCTTCTTTTCATGGTAGAATGGCGATTTGGCATAGAGCCATATAATCTGCCAGATAATACCTTTAGCTTCGTACCAATTCAAAGAATCAAAGATGGGGTCGTTCAAAATCAGCTCTATTGTCTCATTAATCTTTCTCAGGTGGGTAGCGGTGATTTGTTTATCGTCGCGGAAGGATTTACTGGCAACGGAAATACTCTCCTCGGACTGCCTCTTAAGAGACTCCAAGAGCTCAGGGTAAGAAACTTTTATTTCTGCAAGGCTTAACTGCGGGTCTACCTTTGCCCCCGGGATAAGACTATAACTGCGGCTCTTGGTCTTGCTTTTAAATCTAAGCGCCGTAATTCCGCTGACGCCTTTTACTAGCTCAGGGTCAACGATAACGCCCGTTAAACTCATGCCCTCGGGAATAGACTGGCGAGGATAAGGATAGGCCTCCTCGCCGGAGAGAGACTTAACTCCATTTATTTCGACCCCTGGGTGAAAAACACAGTCTATCGCCGTCAGATTAGTCAATTTAACTCTATTGCCGACATAACAGTTATCCAGGCGCACCTCCGGCCCGATGTCTGCCCCGATTCCGACCGCCGTTTCTCCGGCGATAATAACATGCGCGCGCAGGGTTACTCCGGGTTCTATCCTGGCCTGGTCAGATACAAAAATCGTGGCCATGTCACCAATTATCTCTACCCCCTTCTTGCTTAAAGCAGTGGCAAGGGGCTTATTCAATGATAAGGCGCATAGCCTTGAGGGAACGGGGTTCTTAAGCACCTCTATCTCGCTCTTGCCTTTTCCTATCTTGATGGCATCCCCCGTATCATGCTCTATAATTTTACCATTGATATAGACCTTTTCGCGGCGCAGGCGGGTTATGACCCCCGGCTCTGTAATCACGAAGTGCCTATCTACGACTTTCTCGTCCTTCTTGATTATGGCGGGGATCTCAATCCTGGAATTCTCAATACTGGCTCCAGGGTTAACTATCACCCCGCCCCTGAGGACGGTCTGCCCGGTGCCTTTAATGCTTACCCCTTCGCCTATCTCTACTTTACCTAAGTAAATCGTCCCGTCTGAAGCGTCAAGAATGATTCCTTTGCCCTTAAAACAGGAGGCGAATTCCGCAACCATCTCTTCAGGGTTAAACTCCTCAGTAATAATATATATCTTTTCTTCATGGATAACCTGAATGCCTCCTAAGGCATATAGTGCCGCGAGTAATTCAGGGGCGTCCTGCAGGCAAAGCCTCTTGTTCTCCTGAGGGGGGCCCGGCATATTCACCAATAACAGGCTTGCGCGTTTAGCAAGAGAAGTGGAGATCTCTTCTATCTTCTCCGGGTTCTTGGCATAGAGGATATGTATGAAAGGCTTATCCCATTTTGCCTGCCAGAGGCTTTCGGCATTTCCTTGCCCCATGGCAATCACAAAAGCCGTATCGGCCGATCTGTATTCCAATTCAAAAGCGGAGCTCAGTTGCGTTATGGGCGTAGCAAAGATGCGCGAACCGGAAGAGATAACTTTTAGACGCTCGCTGCTGTAGTCCCTAAAATAACCTTTGCGCCTGAACATCCTTAACATGCTCGAGCTGTCCTCTGCGGTCATATCGTTAATCACCGGGGTATCGCGGCTGGCGATTACCACGTTAAATCCCAAATCCAGCAGGAACTGCACTAAAAGCATCGCCAATACCGTCTCTCCGGCATTGTCAGTAAGGATAATTGCCTTGGGCCGCCCCTTGTCAGAATTTAGCTGCCCGTGCCTCTTTTTCTTCTCCCATTCCAGCATCGCCCCTGCCAATATCTCAAAAAACTTATCAATATGATTAACCTCTAAGCCGTTATTCTTCTCGATCTCAAGTTGAGCGCAAAGCCACTGTTCCTCCTTAAAGCCGCTCATAGCGCTGATTTCCTGAAATTTCTTATCCCCGAAGTCCATGGCATTCGCTGCCGCACAGATTAAAGATATCTTTTCCAGTGCGCTGCGTAACAATAAAAGCCTCTTTAGCAATCCGGGTTCCTCTTTTTCGTCTATCATAAGATTATATTTATAATCCTGCCAGAGCCCCGCCATCCCCGAAGGCAGAACCCCGTAACGGAGATATTCTTCCGCCGCAGATTCGGCCTCGGCTTCTGCCTCCCTGATATATTTGCCCATCTGGCTTGCGCTTAAATCTTCTCTTGCGCTATCTTCCCGGGGAATATCCCAACCCAAGATAGCGGCAAAGGCATTGTAGAAGCCCGGAAATGCATTTAAAGCGCCTGCATTGGCTCGGTCTTTGTCGCTTTTATAAAAATCCCTGCTCCCGAAAAGCGCCTGCCTTTTTAATTCGGCATCCAGATATAGCATCAAGGTAGGCTTACTGGCATAGGACGGCTCAAAGACTATTGCGAAGATATGGCTGTAAAAACTTATCATCTTGGAGTAAAAGGGGTCGTCCGGATTATATAAAAAGCCTGGCACCGGGGGACTCTGGATAGCAGACAACCTGAATAAGGCGTGGCGCATAACATCCTCCAGCCGGCTGATAAGCTCTTTTTTCTGGCGGAGCGTTTTTGTCGCGGGCATCTTGCGGGATAAATCAGAAAACGCTAACGCCATCTGAAACAGTATCTCCTGGAGGTATTTTTTGTTAGCGGATAATTCTGAAAAGCTGTTCCTGACTTCTTCGGGCATAGGAGTTTCTTTGGGGATACCCAACGCGCGGCAACGCCCATCTTCCCATGTTTTCCGGAGGCCTTCTTCGGAGAAAAAACTGTCTACAAAATTATTTATGTAATCCCGGATTTCCCCTTTTGATAAATCCTCCGAGCGATATTCAGTAAATAGCCTGGCCATTCCGACGTAGGCCTCTATAAAAAGGTCTACTGCCGCCTTCCTATTAAGGGCAAGGGCAGTATATTCTTCTTTTAAAAAATAACTGCGTACATTGCGCGGCAGAAACTTAAAATGCCCCCCTTCTAATATATCCTTGATGCCGCTGGCAAACCCGGCATAAAAACACGAACCTTCTGCCTTATCGGCGAGGGGGCTGTGCCGGACAGATTCCTTTTTTAAATCCAGCAGGAGATATCCCTCTCCCTCCCCGGGGAGCTCCAGCGCGGCAACCTTCTTTTCTATACAAAGCTGCCTAAGGATATCTAGCATAAATTCGGAGTTTGCGCTGGATAGCAAAAATAAAGGTATCTCGCGTGAAATGTCTTCAACGGTAACAAATGCCCCCTCCTCAAATGTTGCTGCAAGGAAAGAAACAAATTCCTCTTTTGATTCCGCAAAAGAAACGGAGGTATTAGCGTAAAGCTCGTCTACGGACAGTTCGCCGCTTAAGGCGAAATTCAGTATCTTAATAAATTCAGGGTTGTTTCCCAGGGATTTGACAATGTCCAGTATCTCTCTTTCCTCTTCAGGCAATACCCCCCTGCCTTTTCCTAAAATGCCATAAGAAGGACTAAAGTATTTTTCTAATTCCGCGATGGTATTATTAAACCTGATCCCCTGCGGCTGGTTCCTGCGATGGGAACGCCTCAGATGCCTGGAAACGGTGTGGTCGGCGAGTACAAGGATTACCCACAACCTCCTGACTATCGCGCTGCTGAAATGCAGGTTCTTATAATACCCGTGGTGCAGAAGAACTTCCCGTTCCCAGGACATAGGCTTGATTCCGTCGTTCTTTAAAATGCTTATGGTCAAGCGGGAATGTAATACGGCCATCCAGCCGTTAAAGAAGCGCCCTGGCCTGATGCTGGAATGGTAATAAAGTTCAACCAACGGCAGCCCCTTGCCCAGGTCGTGTACCATGCCCGCCTTATAGAGAAATTCCTGGTAGAGTTTCGGCAACCCTGCTTCCCTGGCGATCAAACGGGCGAGATCGCCTACCAGCATCCCGTCTCTGGCAAAATCAGGGTACCTTTCCGATAACTTCAGCAGGCGGCGCTCATCGGCAAAGATAAGGCTCCTCTTTCCTATGCTGCTTAAAGAATAAACAAATTCTTCCAGTTTTTTATTTTCTTCTTCGGGATTTCCTTGAAGTGCTGAAATTTCGTGGGCTAAACGGCTTTTAATGCGGCTGGGCCTATGGACAATGATGTAGTCCCTGTAATCAAAAGTAGTATTACACTGATAGATTTTAAGGCGGTGCTCCTTTTCGAATCGGCGCAGGTCAGCGGCAAGCTGCGGGGGGGCATTGATTACAATGGCGCCTTTTAATCTCTCGGAGAGCTGGCGGTAACCTAAGTCGCTAAGTATGGATATTACTTTTGACTGCTCTGCTAAAAACCCGCGCCTTGCGCTGGTATAAAAAACACCCGGGCTATCGCTAAATTCCGCCTCGTAGCGGCTTATTATGCCGGTTAGCTCCTGCGCTTCCTCCGTGCTAAGAGGACGCGAGCTTGAAGAGGGGTCATGATCTCCTAAATGCTTTTTGGCTTCTATCATGGCCGACCTCGCACGGGCTTCTTTATCGGGACGCTTGGAACGCTTAGCAAGAGACAGGAGATGTCCTGCCTCTTCGTTTATATGTGCTGCGGCCTTGGCCATATACCAACGCATAAACCCTTCGCCGTCGCTGAGCGTGGCAAGCATCTCTAGCTGCTCCGCGCTTAAGCCTCCGGTATCCTCAAAGGTGAGGTCTTCAATAATCTTGGAGTCATCACGATACCCCCACCTGCGCAAGCCGGTAATCATTCCTTCGGCATCGCGCTTGAAGAAAGTAACTACTGCTCCCCTGTCGGAATATCCTTCCGACATCTCATAATCTATGTTAAGTATGCCGCTATTCAGGGCGGGATAGAGATAGATATACGGCAGGCTGGTCTGGCTCTCTGCGAATTTCTTGCGCTCATTATGCCCCCAGACAACAAAGGTAGTAGACTCCCTGTCCACAAAGGCCTGTGCGACATGCCCCAGGATCTCATGGCCAAGCCCCTCAAGCCCTCCTGCCTCCACGAACTTCTTTACCGATACTGCCTTGGCATGGGCATCAATATCCGAATACCAACTGTTAATAATTGTAAAGGCCTCCCCTAATTCATCCCACATCTTCCTGCGGAACTCCATGGAATCCGGTATAGTATCCATATCCTGGAAGAAAACGCGGATATCTTCAGCCATAAGCTCTAGGGCAGGCAGGCCTCTTAGCCCCTTATATTCAACGGCGAAACCGCCCCGGAGACTCTCATAATCAATGGGCAGTATATTATGCATATGCAGGTTCCCCAGGACATCCACATAAAAAAGACGGAAATTCTTAAGCTCCCAAAGCGCACGCTCGATAATCTCCTGGTCGCGCCAGTAATTGGCAAGATTGACTTCCTTGAACTCTATCAAAGGCAGGTCAAGCTGACGGGTCTCATTTAAGGCAGCGATGCGCTGGTTATACTCCTCTGTCTTCACGCGCAGATAAGCGAGGGTATTCTTGAAGATATCGGGAAGAGGCAGCTCTGCCTGCCTTGCATAAGCGGGGTCGTCCTTATTCAATTCATTCTGCTGGCGTATCAAGGCATTCTGCTTCTTAAGGCTCTTTAACTCCGCCTCATCCCGCGCACGCACGGCTGAAAGGTCTATCGGAGATAATTCTGTAATACCGTTTAGGGACAAAATCTTATTTACTGCTGCCACTGCCTGATTAAATCTGCGCTGATTAACCTGCTCCAGCTCTATGTCCCCCCATCCGGAATGCATAAAGGCCTCGCGCGACCAATAGGCAATATGGTGGTTCTTGACATCGGGGGATTTATAATCGATACCGCCCTCAAATAAAAGGTGTATCCCCAATACCCCCCAGGTGCGCCAGTCATCGTGGTTTCCGGCAAAAGGCTTGGCCTTGCCTTCATCCCTAAGCCACTTTACCAATTCAAACGCTGCAATAGGATCATTACCACGGTCGTATTTATCGCTAAGGCCTACAAAGCGCACGCCATTTTTTTTAACATCAATGCCGTATTCTGCCAGAAGGGCCTTGAGGTCTTCCAGTGTTGTAACTTGACTATAGAGCCCTGCCGGCAGACCCATGACAAAACCCGCCAGCGCCATGGCCCTGCGCGCCCCGCCGTGCAGGTCCTGCATAGCAGCAATAAGCGGCAGATTGCCGCTGCCGGGGGCGGCTAATTCTTTACTAATCTCTCCAAGCAGGTGCATCTGCTCTAATATGCGCTTCTCCTGTTCCCAGATATCAAAGACAAGGTTCATCCCGAAACGGATATAACGGTTCTCTATAATAGAATATTTGTTTTCCGTTTCCGATAATATATTAGCCAACATATAATACTGCTCGGCAGTGAGGCTGGAATCGGGAGAGAAACCCTGCTCCCGGATTCGCTGATACAAGACGCTAACGGCGTGGCGTACCCGCGCGTATCTTTCGCCTTCAAAGACGGCATTAACAAACGCAAGGCGCTCATTAGCCGCAAGCGCGTAAATCTTGTGCCTGTGATAGATATCCTTTGCGGCTGCCTGGAGTTCGCTGTAAAATGGATTGCTGGTGCGTTTATTAAGCGTCTCGATATGCTCGGCTCTCCAATCCCGCATCCCGCTTATGGCATCCGCAAGCGGTCCTCCGAGAGTCTGCGTAGTAATCGATACCCCTGCTGACTCAACAAAATCCAAAAGCCCGCCAAACGCCTCTGCGGCGCTGCCTGCTTCCATATCAACAAATGCAATCCGTGCCCCTCTTCTGCCAAATGCCCTGCGCAGAGAATCAAAAGCCATGAATTCTACGGACCTATCATCAATATGCACTATATCTTCGGCGGTAATCCCGTTTGCCTCCATCCAAGCCAGAAGAACCTGGGCCTTATTATTGATTCCGTCTGGAGCGTACAATACATGATCTTGCTGGAATTCCCTCGTTAACTCGCTCGATAATTTCCTGGATACCGCGGCGGTATCTCCTGCGCGGGTGCTTATTACTACCAGTACGCGGGGATTGTCTAAAAGCCCGTTTAAGAACTCCTTAAAGTTCGTCACCCTTAACAACGATAATATTGCTGTTAAGTCAAACGAAAACAGAACCCTTGCCCTTAAGACGGCTTCTCTATTCTTTTTTTCTGATATTGCCTGGCCGCTAAGATACTCTGCCTCTTCTGCATCTAATTTGATATCAGCCAAAGCGACTGCTTCTAATAATTGACTCAACTCTTTCTGGTGGATTCTGAAATACTCATGGCTTGCCTGGCAGGCGAGCTGGTGGGAGCCGGTTTCCAGTTCTTTGGTTTCATGGCGGATGATGTCATTGATTAATACCTGAAAGGCCCGGGAGGAGGGATTATCCGGGTTAAACGGCGGGGCGCGGGAAGCCAGGGCTTTCAATATCGATATTTTACCGGGGTTGGTTCCGGTATCGGCAATCTTGCCGGTCACAGTCTTATCTACGAATGTTACTTCATTCTTTCCGAAATACTGCTTGAGGTTATTCAACTCTTCTGCAGTAGGTTTAATTATTTCTCCTCTAAGCCTGGCGGGGTAGGTCTTTTGTTTTGTAGAGGTCTTATGCCTGATAAACTCAGGGATACGAGGGGTCCCAGTGAGGTCTCCCGGGGAAGTCGTCCGGGCACCAGGACCCACATCGCATCCTGAGTTCTCTGTTAAAATAGCCTCGGTTCCTGTTACTTGCCTCCCACCAGCCACGGAGAGGTAGGCAAGACGGATTAAACCGAGGCCGATAACGCCTGAAATGAGCCGCTTTGAAACAGAACTAACTGCAATTAATAGCTCCCGCAGAATATGAATAAGCGGGCATTTGGTGAGTCTCACTACATACCACCAAGCGCCTTCTCCGCCTTTGACAAAATATACGCTGGTTTTATTAAAATGCGCCCCCTGCAGCCAAGCTGCCCGCTTTAGGCTTTTAAGATCGGGCTCATTGTCAAAAGGCACTAGTTCGGCGCAAAGCAGATATCCATTCTTTATTAACCACTCAAAGGCAATAGACCTCAGCCGCGTCCCGATGCCTATGCCGCCGTTTGCCCCGCGCCCCTGGAATTCCTGACGAATGGCGTCAACCCCCTGAATAGCCTCCAGCCCCAATTCAGAAATATGCTGCAGCTTATACAATAGCCTGGCACCTATAAAGTTCCCGTCCGTATCTTCAACCGCAAAGAAGGCAAGGACATGGGATTCTGCCGCTTTTTTGCTGGCCAAACGCAGCTCTGCCGCCATAAGCCCGAACATCCTGCCTGCGGGGTTACGCCTTTCGTCCTCATCGTCGGACATCACCCAAAACTCACGCTCGATTATTTTCTCTTCTTCACGGACGGATAGGAGCATTTCGCTGTATAACGCATATTCAGAAGGCGGCACAAGCCTAACCCGGTAAGACTCGGACCTGCCGTTGGCTCTGGATACCTTAAGGCTGATAAAACCGTTATTGCCGATTGCCTTATCGGAAATAGAAACCGCTTTCTTTTCAAGACAAAAAGAAGAAAAATCCTCTGTGTCAGCCATCGCAGCATCTTCGCTACGGATGCCCTTTTCTATATGGCTGATGAGCTCATGGTAAAGGATCTCAAGTTGTTTGGCTTCGCTGAGTTCGAAGAAATACGGGTGGATATAAACGATGCGGTTATCGATGCCGCAAGCAGCGACATTACCCCGGGTAAGAGATAAATCCGTAGTGATGATGATCCGGTGCCTGGGCGGGGCGCGGCCCAAGAGTTGTCTTAAGAACGACTTTCTCTCTTTAAGGATCTTGTAATACTCCCGGTAGTCCCCACGAACACCCTGTCCATGGAACCGGCTGGATGCCGGAACGGGGAGACGGTAGGGCGCGTTTTTGGAATTCTTTTTAACAGCCCCCAGACCGGCTATCTGCAGATATTCTTTTAATTCCGGCCATTCGTTGATAATTTCTTCGAACGCCCCTGCCAAAACAAGGGGGCGGTTTTTCAACCTGCTGATAAGGTATCTAAAATAATGCGCATCTACATAGCCCCTCAACTTACTCCCGAATATAAAGCTATCGTCAAGAAGCATCTTAAGCACAGCAACCCGCTTTGCCTGGGGGATGATATTGGCAAGCATGGCAGCCAAGAAAACATCATCCGTATCAATCTTTATGAGAGAACCTGCCGCAAAGAACGAAGAAATGACACCGATAAAATCCGGGTTTTGAAGCAAGAATAATACCGACTCCCACGAGGCTTCTTCTTCGGAAAGTCCGCGGTAAGCATGCAGAATGAAATCGTGATGAATTATGAACTGGGCGTATTCAAGAGGGACCGGCTCAGCCAATAATAACGCCTGGACATGAACGGTATTGGTGGATAGTTCATACCGCATAGAAGGCTGGCGGTCTTGAACCGGCTCGATTACAACATTAACCTTTAACGGCGGGCCATCAATATAATGTGCAACAAAACCAAAAATCTGCCGGAGCCGGTCAAGATAAGCTTCCGGGCAGGAGTCAGATTTAAATCCGCTATCAAGACCCTTATCCCCGCCGGAAATAGCTACCTCCCCGAGGTTAACGGGGTTCATGCTTTGCAAGCCTGCGGGTAACGAGCCGCCGGATAACACGACGCGGTCCGGGGCAGATAAAGAGCTCTTTAAGATATCGCGCACCAATATGATGTAAGGGTTTAGCGTTTCTTTCTTATAATCAAGCATGCGCTCAATATTCTGAAGGGTAGCTGCATGCAATACAAACTGGAAGAATTCTTTCCGATGCTGGATAAGCATGCTCCTCCTGGATGCGGTTCTTACCCCTTCCTGGCGATAGGCCTGCTGAAGCCTGGTATTTGCAAAGGCATACCCCCTCTTGCGATCTATCATATTCATACCGCATAACGCAACTCCCTGATATGAAAATTCCCATAATCCGCAACGCAACGCTTCTTGGGATAAAATATTTTCAATATTGTCTGCCGGCTCCGCCGAAACAGCAATAAGCTGTGTATAATGAAGTTGTTTTTCGGAAAGCACCGAGGAAATGTTATAAACGTCCACCAATGGCCACGCAGCATCCCCTCTCAGGTAAAGCTGGTACGCCTCCCAGCATTCCTCTACGACTATCCTGAGCACATCCTGGCTGCTTTCCTCAAGATAATCATAAGGGAGGCGGCGCATAGCAACAGTTATAAAATCATCCGGGATGCAATAGGCAGAGGCGACGGTATCCGAGATAGCTTCGCCCAGCTTCAATAAGCCCAATTGCTCTAAAAATTTTCTTTGTTCATCATTTATGGCGGTGCGGACCTGCTCAATTTTCTCCTCGACATTAATACGAGCCGGCATAATTCCGCGCAAATACTCCACTAACCCGGGCATACTGAATGCGCCATCCTCACCTAAGCTCTCCTCTATAAACCCGGATACCATCCCTAAGATATCTGCGGTGAATCTCACTCCTTCCCCTAACCATAATATCCCTGCGCTAAGATGTTGCCTCGGCCCCACGCTTATAACGTTTATCCCGGTAACGAATTTGATCGGGAGGTCGTTGCCATCCGTGCCGAATTCGTCACCGAAATAAATAATATCCTCCGGAAAGATGCCCAGGGTTTCGGTTAAGTCCTGTATTGCTGTTGCCTTGCTGACTCCCGACCTGTAAACCGAAACAGTAGTCTTGCCGGATACCCTGACGTTTAACCCGCGGACTCCGCGTTTTTTGAGCTCCTGGCGCAGGTGGTCAGCAAGATACTCTCTTTGTGCCTGGTTTAAGTCGCATTTAAAAGCGAGCTGCGTCCCCCTGTCCAATATAACATCATCCTTAACCTCGCTCGCCTCTCCCGCATCTTCCAGAAGTTCCTTTAACGCTGACTTAATAGGCTCAGGGGTGTTTGCGCTTTGGAATTTATAAATAATGGTGGCTCTTATTGCCTCTATTACGGCGCTCTTCTGGGAATCGTCAGCAAAGCCTTTCCTGTAAGATAAATCCTCCCTGAAATCCAAATCATCCGTTACTACATATTTTTGGGTAGCCTCATTTGCATAAATAGTAAGGCCGGGGTGCAATAAAGGCTCGAGGCGCTCCTTCTGTTTTTCAAGCGACTGCCCTGTGATTATTGCAAATCTTATCTCCAGGCCGGCCCTCTTGGATAAACGGTTGAACGCCTCTATCAAGCGCGTAATAACCTTTAACATAGGGGTATCCAGAGGACTGTTTCTCTCGGCAAGCGTTTTATCCACATCAAAAGCGAGCACTCCGATAACCTTGGATTTTTCTTCCGTTGTAATCCCAGATAAACGAAACACCTGACGTTCAAATTCGGCATAGGCATCGCGCAACGTGGCCTGGTCCTTATTAATAACGGTTGCCGCGAGCCTCCCCTGTTTATTTAATCCGATAAATTCACTTAAGGCGCAGATCGTTGATTCGAGGTCAATTTGAATCCGGTTTAGATTCGCCAATATCGCCTTAATGAACTCGGATGGCGAGCCGTCTTCTTTGCCTTTAATATCCAATAATGCTTCTTTGGCCTGTTTTATCAGCTTGCGGGCAGTCGACATATTCAAGGCGGCACTCTCTTTAGAAGCAAATAAAAGATTATGCTTAATCTCTGCCAATACCGGCTTAATCAACTCTTTTGTTCCTTCAGAATACTGAAAGTCATCTGCGTTTATGGAGACGCTACCTATCAACCTCTCAAAGAGTATCTTTGTCGCAACAGGTATTGATTTATGGCCTTCTAAGGATATCGGAGACACTAAGATTACAGGCGCAGCGGGAAATTCTGCCTTTAAGGCATCGAGCTTATCCCGGGAGGAGGCCTCTAATAATATGACCTTGCCTGCGGCTGTTGCCTCATTGACATCGGCTCTTCTTATTCCGGATAGATAGCGGTCGCCTCTATTTAATAAGTACAAAGCCTGCCTATGCACTAAATGCACAAATTCTTCCTGAGATATATACTCTTTATCGTTATCCTTGATTCCAAAACCTGTATCTGCCTGCCCCTGTTGAGTGGTTATTGTAACCGGGTGGGCGAATCTCTCAGGATGTTCATGGATAAGTTTGCTAATCAGGGCGCTCTTGCCTACCCCGGAGGGACCGGCGACAATTATAATTCTGCCTTGATGTTCAATACTAAGCTGCTCCATAAATTCCTCATCCGCTGCCAATCCGATATCATTGGAGGCAAGGAACCTGATGTGGCTTTCCAGAAGGTTGTTCTTGGTAAGGTAGTCTAAGGTAAATTGGCGGGCTTCGGTTTCATCCTTGCCCAGGAGGTGGGCTAATTCATGTCCTTGGAAGATGACCTTGAGCTGCTCCGGAGGGCCCCTTAGGGTGTTGGGGTTGACATAGAGGATGCCGCCTCTTACCTCTGCCGGGGCGGCTAAGCTTGGGCTGATGACGGTGTTGGCGCTATCTAAGGTTATACCTTTGGCTGCCAAAGCATCCTGACCTCCGAAGGCAGCCAGGATCACATCCATCTCCTGCCTGGAGGGGGAACGGTCGGGATCGCGGGTTACAGGCATGGTGGCGGGGAAAGTAGATTTATTTTGCCAATCCGAAATCTGACCAAAATTATTTTTCATTGCCTCTCTTAAACGACGTTGCAGCCCCAATGAACGCCTCAAATAATATGGGGAGTCACTTTCAATTAATAAGTTTTCTTTGTGCGTTAATTTTGGAATTAAAACGGCGCGTATTTCATGGGCGACTGTTTCCCTGGTTACATCGCGAGGAATAATAATAACCGGTTCTTCTCTTTTGTTGTTATCCAAAATGCCAATGCAGGCGCCGATTTTCCATCCGGCAGGAGCCCAGGAAAAATGCACATTGCGAACACGCAATAATTCTACGATTTTAGTCTGGTAACAATCCAGGCTTTGCGCTGTTGTGTCAATGCCTCTGACTATTTCAAAACAATGAATATATTCATTGATTTCGCCCTTTAAAACCTCTTCTATGCCACCAAACTTAACAATGGCGTTTTGAACAGTCTTAAAATTATGGCCATTTGCAGAGCGATCGGCAAATGGGAAAACGCTTTCTTTTCCGGTAAAAAATATAGGTTTATTTTTTACCGAAGCGGAACCGGACTTTGGCTGTAAGGCCTCTTTTTCATTTTTAGTAAGGCTGCCTGCTTTTCCCAAAACTATTCTTACGGTAAGAACTCCGTCGTCCTCTGCGATAATAAGCGGGACCGGTAAACCAACTTCTAAAATCCGCTCCAATGATTCTATATATTTATTCCTATCTTCCTCGCCTAATGCCATAAAGTCGATGTCCGTATCAATAATTACCGAATTTACCGCTCCATAATGCTCCTTCCATTCTTCTATCCGTGAATTTATTAGGCTTAGCAATTTGGCAAAATTATCATAAGAGCGCTTTCCGATCTCGGCAAAGATCACAAAGACATAAACCCGTATAAAATGATTCAAATTATTGATAAGAGAGCTGTTTAAGGACCCTTGGCGTTCAAAAGCTGCTATAATTTCTTCTGTATTTTTAGTATTTGGCATGTCTAAAAACGAAACGGGAGGAGAGAACATATTGGTCAAACGACCAAGATAAAACCACTCTGAAGGGGATAAATTTTCTCTTGTTTTAATTAAAACGTTTATTTTTTCAGGAGCACACATATTGCTGGCAGCCCTGCCGCTTAAATCAAAGAATGCCAATAGAAGAAGGATGTCAATCGTCTCTTGGTCAAAATCTGCAAAGTCCTCTGGGAGATAGTCTACCCCGAAATTCACGATCGCGCCGTGGTTAAGCACTACGGCGGATACTTTTTCTACAAATTTCTCCGGATATCCTGCATCTTGCAATATTTTCTTTACCCTGACAGCCCCAATCTGATTGTGCCGCCAATCTCTTGTTTTTTTCAAAGCGCCGATATCATGAAATATAGTTGCTATACGCAAAACCGACCTGGAATCCTCCGATAGTCTCTGGTATACCTTATATAACTCGGACAGCTTAGAGAAATATTCTCCCTTGTTTACTGGAGTTTTCTCGTCAAAATTCTCATAAAGCGCCTCGAAATTTCTATTCATGAAATTGTTCATTACATCTATAACACTATAAATATGCGCTTGTTTCCTTTTAATTATTCCGTTGGTGCGCCTGTCCAAAATTAAGCGTAACTTATAATTCTCCAAAAACGCGATCGCATTCCTGATCTTAGCCATATCCTTGTCAAAATTCTGGTTTGCCTGATTACGCCAGGCCATATCCAGAAAATCTGCATAAATAAGCAGTTCGAATTCTTTTAAACTTATGCCTTCATTCATAAGATAATTTATGATTTCTGGCCTTAAACCATACTGGTTAAACAATCTCATATGCAATCCGATGACTTTCAACAAAGAATCGCGCTCTTTAGAATCAAGCATAGAGGCAAGTTTATTCCGTTTTATAATCTCTACCGATTCTTCGGCATGACCGAGATACGTTGGTCTTCCGTTTTCTATTTTCTTAGTGGAATATTTACCTATATCGTGCAGCAGGATAAACCAAAGGAAGAATTCGCGTTCTTCCCTGATAATATCCACAGCATAAGAAGGCAGGACGTCGTCAAAATTTTCCACGTTATCTAAAGCCCGCAACATCGCCCCAAGATGATCCTTTAAATTATCACCTTCCTTATGATATAAACATCCTTTTTGCGAAACGTCATATAGATATCTTAGATAAACGGGAATCTTATTGTTAATCTCAGTTTCCAATTCAAGCTGCTCCATAAATTCCTCATCCGCCGCCAATCCGATATCATTGGAGGCAAGGAACCTGATGTGGCTTTCCAGAAGGTTATTCTTGGTAAGGTAGTCTAAGGTAAATTGGCGGGCTTCAGTTTCATCCTTGCCCAGGAGGTGGGCTAATTCATGTCCTTGGAAGATGACCTTGAGCTGCTCCGGAGGGCCCCTTAGGGTGTTGGGGTTGACGTAGAGGATGCCTCCTCTTACCTCCGCAGGGGCGGCTAAGCTTGGGCTGATGACGGTGTTGGCGCTATCTAAGGTGATACCTTTGGCTGCCAAAGCATCCTGGCCTCCGAAGGCAGCCAGGATCACATCCAGCTCCTGCCTGGAGGGGGAACGGTCGGGATCGCGGGTTACAGGCATGGCGGCGGGGAAATCCTGAACAGAATTTAATTCTTCAAGCGCGGCGGAAACGATAAGCCCTTCGGTAGAGTTGGCTTTAACGGATTTAAGAAAATGGTTGAACATCGTTTCTGCGTTTTCTCTGCCAACTGCATCTACAAATCCTCCCGTTAACACTTCCCGAATCACGCTGCGATTTACTTCCCTGCGCTTATTTATAAAACCTAAGCCTGTAAATGTTCCGAAACTCCTTAAATCCGCGATATAAATAAGCAGGCTATGCAGGAACCGATTAAATTTATAAGATTCTGCCTGGTCCAAGTCTACAAAGAGAACGCTGTCTAAACGATAACTATAAATGAAATTCTCCGGCTTCATATCATTGATTGATTGCCCTGCGCCTTTCTGCAACCCCAGACGGGAATCCCAAGTCAAAAACCAGGCCTTAACAAGTAACGCTACATTTTTGCGGTAAACCCTGATTTTATCTTCCTGCGGGAGCCTGTCTAGCGTAAAGCCATGCACGAATTCGCCGAAGGTCACTCCCAGGAACTTCCTGGCAAAAATCTCCATGCGCCCTGCAATCTTAGGCGGCGCCTTGAGATAAAGTTCGCGCATATCCCAATATTTCCGTATTTGAATCGCGATACTGGGATCTAGAGTACAGAAATAGTTAAAGAGGGCGACCTCTCTTCTGGCCAAAGCGGCGTTTACCGTATTGTCGTTCTTGACGAACCTGATACCCAAAGCATGGTGGCCGTAATTAGTATCAAAGGAAACGCGGTAAACCTCTTTTATCGCCCCCTCGCCGGCAAAGTAAATTTCGCGGATCCCTTCGATGCTCACCGTTTCGACTCCTAATACCTCAGCCATATATTTTTCCAGGATGTCGCGGTAGCGATCAAAAATTATGTGCAACAACTGAATAATCTCTTCTCTCGGGTTCTTATAATCAACCCTGTAATAGTAGTCGGTGATCAAGTCATCAACCAACTCATTTAAAGCGCTTTCGGTTATAAAGTTACTTTGTCCGGCAACCGCTTTTTCATATTTAACGGCCTGCAGGTGTATCCTTGAGACTAAATAGAGGCGGCTGTTTCTGAAATTACTGATGCCTCCGTCGCGGCTGCCGTTTCTTTCCGCTTCATAAGCAGTAATCCATTGCTTAAGCTCATGTCCTTCCTGGGCTAAAGCAGAAGCTAAGAGTACCGGGCTGCCCTTGATGGCATCGTAAAGCCCCTGGGGCAGGTAGATCGCCTCCCTGGTTAATCCCGCATGTAAGACCTGAAGGTGATCTCTATCCTCAAAAGATAATAAGAAAGGTATGCTGCTGCGAGGGGCAACCACCACGACATGCAGGCGTTTTCTTATAAAATTTGCCAATTCCGAGAGGCCGTGGTCAGCGATAACGCTTAAGGCTTCTTCTATATAGATGCTTTCGGTATCTCTTAGATTTAGATATTTCCGGTCACCCGGAATCATGATCTGCGGGGTATTTCCATAAACTAACGCCATCTCGGATTGCTTGATATCGCCATTCACCTTATCATGTGTTATCCCCTGGCCTTTAGCGATATTATTGCCGGAGTCTACTAAAACGAATTGCCCAAGGCCGCTTTTGTCGGCATTGTTATTAGTTCTTAAATGACGGAGCCATTTCTCTTCCGGCTTCAAACCGATATCATTGGAGGCAAGGAACCTGATGTGGCTTTCCAGAAGGTTATTCTTGGTAAGGTAGTCTAAGGTAAATTGGCGGGCTTCAGTTTCATCCTTGCCCAGGAGGTGGGCTAATTCATGTCCTTGGAAGATGACCTTGAGCTGCTCCGGAGGGCCCCTTAGGGTGTTGGGGTTGACATAGAGGATGCCACCTCTTACCTCCGCAGGGGCGGCTAAGCTTGGGCTGATGACGGTGTTGGCGCTATCTAAGGTTATACCTTTGGCTGCCAGGAAATCATTGCCGCCAAAAGCGGTTAAAATAGTGTCCATCTCTTCAGTAACGGGAGCCCTGTCAGGAGCATTAGTAGCTGGCATGGCGGCGGGGAAACGTAAATCATGCAATAAACGGTTAAACCTGCCTACCTCCTGCTCTATGTTATCCCTGCGGGAAGCTGCTAAATCAAAAAACAATTCTCTGAACTCACGCGCCTGAGCTGACAGTTGCTGGCTGTCACCAAACAGATAGTTTGCGAACCTGCACGCTGTATCAGCTCCAGCTTTTGACAGATTATTATAATCAGTATTACAATTTCTTACGTTAATCCCGTCTAAAATACGCGATAATTTACCATTATTAACCTTTATATGATAATTGACCATTTCTGAGCCTGAAGAATTGACCTCATAATCTGTCTCGTTGAATCTCTCTTGCTCAAGCTGAAATATTTCCGGTTTCGGGAACCGTAAGTTTATATCGTTATATTCAAAATTTTCCATATCAAGACGGCTTACCCCTCTTAAATATGCCGCCAGAAGCCTTGGGCTAGATGCCTCTTCTTGGGTCAAAAGGCCCTTTTCTTTGAAGTCGCGCACCAGGCGTGCCATAAAATGCAATAGGTAAGCTATGGCAAAATCGGGAGTGCCCGGGCCTTCTACGTATTCTCCAAGATCGGCAAAGTCGCCGTTAAAACAAATGTTGTTTAATACCATATTATAGGCTGGCTCGGCCCGCATAAGGCTGCCTACCGAACGGCCGTAAACCTGCCTGACTACCGCTCCGTAGTTATCCATGGATTCGTCTACTACTCTCTTATCACCATTGGGAAAAAGATAGAGTCGGCTGGAGTTCATCCCGGAGACATTTAAACCTACGCGGTAGAGGAAATCCTTGAACATCTCAAATATTCTGCCTTCTTTTTTCCACCTGCCTAAGTAGCTATCTTCACCATATTGTTCATATTCATACAGAAGCTCGCGCAGACGCAGAGCCCTGGCATCAGATTTAGCCAGACGCACAGTTATGCCATATCTACGGCCGGTTTTTTCCATCCTATCCCCAAACCGCCAGTGATATACCGGATGATTGGGCAAAGTTACCCCATTTTGGCATACCCGCATCTCATTTCTGCTTTCACGCTTTGACTGGTCGGCTTCCTCAAGGCCGGGAGGCGAGTTAAAATAAGGCTGATAATTTGTGCCGCTTAATATGCCGGGAAGATTCAAGAAATAGTTTATATCATTGCTGATAACCGCGCCATTTTCATCAAGCAGGCGGAAAGCAATATTTGCATCGGGCCGGGAAGCCTGATTTTGCATTATCTCTATGGGGTTTCCTCGGGCGTCAAAGACATTGTGCAAGGATTTAATTCTTGCCGTACCTATGCCTTTTATCTCCAGGCGGGCAGGCTGAAAGACAAGCTCTCTGCCGAAGATAAGCGCAAAAAATAAATCTGCCGGGTTTCGTATGGGTATCTCCTCATTGTTATTGGAAGTTGCTTTAATCCAGCCGAACCTGCCGGGGAACATTGAAAGCCTGCCCACTACATCGCGCAAGGAAGAAAATTCCATCCCATAAGGCCTGCCGAAAACATCCTTTAGTTTAGTTAGGCCGTAGCGCTGACTGACTTCTTCATCGTTTAGGCGGCAGATATCAAGGTAAGTTTTCCCTTCTGTCCGTTCAGCGCGGGTAACGATATAAAAACTGCCGATTACCGGAACTACAACGCCGTCTTCTTGCGTAGCTAAAACTGTCCCCGTAAAATGGCTATATCCTGCGATAGAAGTATTTTCAAGGCGGTAAAAATAAGCTGTATGCCTGCGTAAAAGCTTGTTGCCGGAAATCACGGCTCTGGGTTCTCCTGCTGAAGCTGTTTGGTTGAGTTCTTTAATAAGCTCACCCATATCTTGAGCTATAGAAACAAGCTGATGCGGGATGTTGTTATCTATTATTAATCTTATGGCTTCGGCGGCAGAGGAGCGGACATCGGGGTCTAAGTCGCTTAAATCATTGATATATCTTCTAATCTTAAGCTCTGTGGTTAAAGCGCCTAACTTTTCCAGGGCTCCGGCAGCAGAGGAGCGGACATCGGAGTTTGGGTCTCTTAGGGCTTTGATAAGAGGCTCAACTGCTCTCTCATCGCCTAACTTGCCCAGGGCTTCGGCGGCAGAGGAACGGACACGGTAGTGTGTGTCGCTTAGGGCTTTGATAAAAGGCTCAACTGCTCTCTTATCGCATAACTTTTCCAGGGCTCCGGCAGCAGAGGAGCGGACATCGGAGTTTGGGTCTCTTAGGGCTTTGATAAGAGGCTCAACTGCTCTCTTATCGCATAACTTCCCCAGGACTCTGGCGGCATGGGAACGGATATCGGAGTCTGAGTCTCTTAGGGCTTTGATAAGAGGCTCAACTGCTCTCTCATCGCCTAACTTCCCCAGGACTCTGGCGGCATGGGAACGGATATCGGAGTCTGAGTCTCTTAGGGCTTTGATAAGAGGCTCAACTGCTCTCTCATCGCCTAACTTTTCCAGGGCTTCGGCAGCAGAGGAGCGGACAGAGTGGTGTGGGCCGCTCAGGGCCTTGATATAGCCATCTACCATCTGTTCTTTGGTAGCGCCTAACTCGCCCAGGGCTCTGACGGCAGAGGAGCGGATATCGGAGTATGGGTCGCTTAAATCATTGATATATCTTCTAATCTTAAGCTCTGTGGTTAAAGCGCCTAACTTTTCCAGGGCTCCGGCGGCAGAGGAGCGGACATAGTAGTGTGGATCGCTTAGGGCTTTGATAAGAGGCTCAACTGCTCTCTCATCGCCTAACTTGCCCAGGGCTTCGGCGGCAGAGGAGCGGACATCGGGGTCTAAGTCGCTTAAATCATTGATATATCTTCTAATCTTAAGCTCTGTGGTTAAAGCGCCTAACTTTTCCAGGGCTCCGGCAGCAGAGGAGCGGACATCGGAGTTTGGGTCTCTTAGGGCTTTGATAAGAGGCTCAACTGCTCTCTTATCGCATAACTTTTCCAGGGCTTCGGCGGCAGAGGAGCGGGCAGAGTAGTCTGGGTCGCTTAGGGCTTTGATAAGGGGCTCGACTGCTCTCTTATCGCCTAACTCGCCCAGGGCTCCGGCAGCAGAGGAGCGGACAGAGTGGTGTGGGCCGCTCAGGGCCTTGATATAGCCATCTACCATCTGTTCTTTGGTAGCGCCTAACTCGCCCAGGGCTCTGACGGCAGAGGAGCGGGCAGAGTAGTTTGAGTCTCTTAGGGCTTTGATAAGAGGCTCAACTGCCCTCTTATCGCCTAACTCGCCCAGGGCTCTGACGGCAGAGGAGCGGATATCGGAGTCTGAGTCGTTCAGGACCTTGATAAGGGGCTCGACTGCTCTCTTATCGCCTAACTCGCCCAGGGCTCTGACGGCAGAGGAGCGGACAGAGTAGTTTGAGTCTCTTAGGGCTTTGATAAGAGGCTCAACTGCCCTCTTATCGCCTAACTTGCCCAGGGCTCTGGCGGCAGAGGAACGAACACCGAAGTCGTCGCTGTTAAGCCTTTTTTTCCACCAACTAACTGGAAAGGCATACCTCCAGATCAAAAAGAATAACCCTATTCCCAAGCCAAAGGCAGCCGTTCCTATTAATACTAATCCCCAGACCGGAATACCTGCGATAAAATCATTAACCCACGAGGATAATGATGCGCCCGGGGAAAATATTAAGGACAGGGGGGCAAAGGAATACAGTTTAATGGATTTGTTTGGCCTCGGCCCCTTGGAATTACTACTTGTATCGATGCGGCTTATGATTTTGGATTTTTGAATGCTGCTTGCTACAGCCAAAGACAAGGCATACGCCCATACAAAAGCTATAAAACCGGCTCCGGCATATGAATACCCCTGCAGGACTATGCTGATTAAGAAAACATAAACCGCTACCCCTAACACAGGATTCCTGAATAAAGGAGCCATAAAATGGGAGCCATAATTCTTCATCCAGCCCTTATCCAGTAATTTTATTTTAGAATATACGGCCTTAGATAAAATGCCAGCTAATACGGCAGCGAAGGTAAAGGGATGGAAGGGAACCAGTAATAATAACGACAGGATTATGCCGGGAACATAGAAATTCAGCTTTGCCTTGAATATTTTTTTAACAATCCCGCAAATTATACCGCTTGAGATAAAAGCGATCGCTGAATTCAAAAGGCTGCCGAATAGCAGATAACCAATATCGCTGCCCAACACAGCGGGCAGGAAGAAATATGCTGTAGCAACCCCCAATATAGCGTAAAGCGTATACCTGACGATCTTAAGAAACCTATTATACCCGGACAGGCTAGACAACCAACCGGCATCAGGAACCAATCCGATATCATTGTTCTTTAAAAATTCAATATGGCTGGCTAAAAGTCCGTTATTGTAAATATATTCTGCGGTTAACATTAGCGCTTTTGATTCATCCTTGCCCAGGAGGTGGGCTAATTCATGGCCTTGGAAGATGACCTTGAGCTGCTCCGGAGGGCCCCTTAGGGTGTTGGGGTTGACATAGAGGATGCCACCTCTTACCTCCGCAGGGGCGGCTAAGCTTGGGCTGATGACGGTGTTGGCGCCATCTAAGGTTATACCTTTGGCTGCCAGGAAATCATTGCCGCCAAAAGCGGTTAAAATAGTGTCCATCTCTTCAGTAACGGGAGCCCTGTCAGGAGCATTAGTAGCTGGCATGGCGGCGGGGTATTGATACTCAGTAAATGAAACGTCCGGCACCGCATATTCCTCCCCGCTCCATCTGCCTGGCATCCGGCTACCGCTATCTCCTGACCGGCATACCCAAAATACTGTAAATACATTGTTTCCTTCGGGAAGCTTAGCCTCAAACACCCCATATTCATTCTTAGTTAACGGCGTCATAACAATCCTGCTCCACCTGCCGTCCGAACCCCTGGTTCCGGACCATACAAAACCTGGCTTGCTGGTGACAACTTTAGCGAATTTATCCGAAGCGCGCATGGCAACGCTTATCTCATTATTAATGACAAAGTAGCTTGTAGCTATGTTCCTGGAAACGGCAATAGTGATATCGTTAGCGGCAAAATTCTTATGCTGCTTTAATTCTCCGGTGATAAGCTTCAGGTCCCTGCGGGTAGCAAACGGCCCCCTGAGGTCAGAGTTAACAAACATTTGTCCGTTAACCGGAGGGGTCTCCATATAGGTTCCGACATTAACCAAGAGCGGGATCTCTGTAACCCCGATAGCGCTACCGTCATTGGATTCCTCAAAGAACCGGTCTCCATAAAACGCAAGCACGGCAACATTATTTCCTAAATGACCGATAAGGCGCTTCATAGCAGCGCCCTTATTGTAGGGAGGTGCGTTTTCAATCAGCTTATAACCCTGCATATCGGGATCAAAAACAAAAATCTCCCTGCCGCCATTTAATATGAAATGCAGCCTTGCCAGTAAATATAGCGATTGCCCATATTCAAGTTTCTCAACCAGGCGGCTTAAGACGCGATAATACAGCCGCTCCTTATCGGTGAGCGTGTTTATCACTAAATGCCCTCCGGCCCTCAAATAATCAATTATAACCTTGAGGTCTTTTTCCGTTACAGCCTCATCAAGCCCAAGCCAGGTATCATCCAGGTCCATGGCAAGCAGGGGCCTTAAACCCTTTCCCAGAATTTTCATCTCCCCGGACAATACGACGCTGGAAGAAACAGCGCTGAGAATCTTGACCCCCTGCATCCCTCCGAATCCGTCAACAACCGTAAAATCCGCATTGGCGTCAACGATAAACTCGCCGTCCACAACAAATTTATACTCATGCCTGCCGGCAGGCATCGTTATCTTAGCCCTGAAATCCTTAGTGTTACGGCAGTAATCCATCCTGCGCGCTTCCCAGTTATTGAATGTGCCTACTACGCTCACCGCCTGAATGCCTGATTTCTTAGAAGGCCTGTAGATAAACTCTACAGCCGCGGTAGGCACGATAGAGTCAATGTTCAGGTTTTTCTGGTTAACGTAGTGGCGTGCCATCGAAAGGCTCCACTCTGCCTTGGGGCGGTTGCCTAAGATAAAAAATTCGAACCACGCATGCAGGAGAAAACGATAGGCAATCTGGAATGCCAAAGACGGAGCAATATCTATGCCGGCATCCTCAAGATATTCGCGCATAAAAGCACTGATAACCTCGTTGATATGCTCCATTACAAAAACACCGGCCTGGCCATATTCCATAATATGCACAAGCCCAACGATACTCACCGCCAAATCTTTCTCCCGAGGCGCGAATTGCTGCCATTCAGCGTCAATAACCGACGTTATCGCATCGGCCTCATCTACAAAAATATTCCAGGGGGTAAAATCCCCGTGGTTAAGCACAAACCCGCTGACACTGTTAACTGCCTTTTCCCAAGCAGTAAATTCTGCTTCCATCGGCGGCATAAGCCCGGCATTTCTTAGGTCGCAAATCATCCTTAAGATTGTTCTGTACTCATGGCCAAAATAGTCTTCGGTTTTCTGGTGGTTAAACGGCGCATCTATCGCGTTATGAGCATCCGCGTCAATGCCAGCGCCCCCGGTCTTAAGCCAGCCGTAACGCTCTCCGGACGACTTATGGATATCCGCAAGCCCTTCAGCCATTACCTTAATCAATGCTAAGATGGCGCCTAAATCCTTCGCTTTATCCATCCGTTCAATAAGTGGCCGGGCGCCTCCGACCTTCACATCGCGGAAGATAGTCGTGCCCCAGAAATCACTGCTCCAGAAAGCGGTCTTGGAACCGTATTTTTCCCTGGCAAAACGCCTCTTACCGTCAAAAAGGCTGGTGTAAGACTTAATAATTAACCCTGCGTTTCCTGCGCGCCAGACAGAGCTACGCAGATCGCCCTTGATTAAATCTACCCCGCTGTTATAGATTCCTAAATTATTAAGCATTAAGGTAGCGAATTCATCGGGATAAACGCCGCCGGAGTTATATCCGTAGAATACAGGATTGTAAGAAAGCTGCCCCTCGAGCCTCTTTAAATCAGACGGCTCGTTAAGATTGGTATATTCCGGCATCTTCCTTATGCGCGCGACCCAACGGGAAGGCAATGCGGAGATAAAAGATGCCACTCCGGGATAAGCAGACAAGGCATCGACTAAGGCGGTAGGCATGAACCAACCCATCCATTCGTATCCTCCTTCTACGCGGTATTCCATAGCTTCGTATCTGGTAAGGCGGCCTTCGCTATCCACCTGCAGCGCCTGAGTCCCATAACCGTCTTTGTCGGGGACAAGAATCTGACAGGCCGGCAATGAGTAAAATGCATCACCTAAAAGCGATACATTCGGGATAGTATCGCCAAAAACAACTAACGCCTGGACGAACCCGAGGGAACGCGCCTGCTGAAGAGCAAACACCAGGCTCTTCTCCCAATCATCCTTACCCTGGACATAACGGATATTAAGGGCATAATCTTCTCCGCTTATCCCTTCTAGCTTAGCGCGCCATTCGGGATTATGCATCGGGGTCATAGTCAATACATTGACAATACCAACGACAGCCAGGGAAGCTAAAATCCTTTCATATATTGATTTACCGGCAATAGTCGCAAGCGGCTTGCAAACGTTTCCGCCAAGGCGCCCTGCCTTGCCGCCGGCCATAACAATAGCTACGGTCTTGGAATTCCTCTGGCGCAAGACTTCCAACCCCGCCTTCTTTTCGGCTTCCTGAGCCTTAAGATGAGCTTGTGCTGCCGGGGCATCATTAAGGAGCAACTGCGCCTCAATAACCTCATGGATAATGGTAAAGGTAAGTTCGGAATAGTTCTCGGGAGAAACCATATCAGGAGCGACAATAATAACGGCTTCCCCCTGATGGTTAATGCGGACAACGCCGAATACCCGTTCAAAGATATTGCGAAGGGCGGGGTTCTGCTTTAACAATTCCGCGGGAGGGGCACGGACACGCTGCTGAGAAGCCAATTCCTCAAGAAGCCTCTCTGCATCATACTCGCCTATACTCCTCAGGATTTCCTCTACCTGTCTCACAAATGTGTTTTCCAGGACTTCAAAATCATTAAGCTCTATTCCTTCAAAGGCAGCTGTAAATTCCTCCCGGGTAGGTATAGTTTTTCCGGGGCGGGCGCGGGCGGAGGTTCCCTCATTATGCTTTTTAGCTTCTGGCTGTTTCCCCGCCTTATTAATCTTTGCCTGGAAGCCTTCAGGGGATTCAACTGTTGGCAAAACTATCTCTGCTGTATTGTAATGTTCTACGGCGAATTTATCATGGCTTTCAAAAACTATTAATTTTGAAACTGTTGAATTTCCCATTTCCAATTCCCTGTAATCATTAATTTTTTCATACAGGGACTTAAAATCTTCCGGTGCGATTGGCCTGACTACTCTTGCTAAGGTTATGTGCACCAAGGGGGTCCTGCGCACAGAACCAAAGTAATGCTTCGACAGGGAATCTCTCAAATTAAAAATACCGTCATCCTCAACATGACCTTGCACAAAGATTCCTCCGTCTGGGCCTAAATTAAGCCCTTTAAAATTAATTTTAAGCTCTCCGGCCTTAACCCTGGCTAAAATTTGTTCTTTAAATTGTTCGGGAGACCTAGAGACAGACGCCTCATCTTCTGCAAGAGGAATATCGAATACAGTCAAATGTAATTTATCGGTAAGCGTAAATTCTAATTCGGGGCGGCTACTTTCTAGCTCCATTCTTATCCGTTCTAACTCTTTGATCATAGCGCCGGGGAGCTCGGAAACGGGGATAACGCAGTCAAGACAATGAAATTCATTATTTTGTATAGGCTCTGGGGCCTTGTTGCGGATTACCATATCGGTGGTCGCCTCCCAGATTCTCCTATATGCCTGCTCCAGGCTTATGCTATCTGTGACAGCGACGGCGTCCCTGCCTGGCCGCGTACGGGAAGAAACGGTATCTTCATTCAGTTTCTCAACCAATTCTGATAAATTAATTTCTATCTTCTGGGTTTTCCCGTTATTCTCGTAAGTAACTTTTACCGGGATGTCTTCATTGTTATCGAGCAAGGATACTAACTTGGCGATATACGGTTTTCTTTCGTCATAGCCAAGAGACATGAAATCAACATCGGTATCCACGATAATCTCTCTGGTATGCTCATTTTTATATTCTTCTGCAATAGCATTAATTTGACGCAATAACTCAAGAAATGCCCCGTGTGAATCATGGGCGACCATAGTAAACAACGCAAAGGCATATATTCTAATAAACCGATTCAAATTATCAATGAGCGAGCTGGTCAAGCTTCCATCCTTTTCTAAGTCCGCTACGATCTCTACGCCGTCTGTTTGGCCCAAAAATAAGGCGGCCGGGGCGAACATATTCTTTAATCGGTAAAGATAAAAATCATCTGAGGGCGATAAATTATTTCTTGATTTAATCAATGTATCTATTACCTCCGGAGTGCAGATATTTCCCGCAGCCCTGCCGCTTAAATCAAAGAATGCCATCAAAAGCAAGGCGTCTTTTTGTTCTTCGCTAAAATCATCAAAATCATCCGGCAGATAATCTACGCCGTTATTCGCGATTGCGCCGTGGTTAAGCACGATAAAGGACACTCTTTCGATAAAGTCCTGCTCGCAGCCCAGGGAACGCAATATCGGCTTCACCTTCTGACTGCCAATCCGGTTGTGCAGCCAATCTCTTGTTCCCTTTAAGGCTCCGATATCATGGAACATAACTGCAACCCGCAGCGCTTCCCTTGCTTCTTCCGACAACCCTTGATAGATTTTGTATAACGTATTTAGTCTTGAGAAATATTCATCTTTTTTAACTGTTACTTTCTTATCAAAAGTCTCATACATTCCCTCGAAGTCTTTCCGCAAGAAATCTTCCATGGCTTCAATAACCTTGTAAATGTGCGCATGCTTTCTTTCTATCACCGGACCGATATTTTTCTCAAGGATTTTATAATATTCCTGGTGGTCTGCATCCGAATGCGCTACCTCATCCTTGCCTCTTTGAGCAGATACAGGTGATTTATCTAACAGATAATCATACGCCGGCTTTAATGCTTTCTTATCAACATATCCTATTTCTCTTATCGCCTGCTCTATTGTATCTCGAGAAGCTAAAGCGAGCTCTTCTTTGCTGGCAATAGTAAATAACCCGGCTACTTCGGGGACTCCGCAGGAAACATTCTGCCACACATTCTGCGGAAAAGTATGAATGCGGGGAATAATAAATGCCTTGACCGCTAAAGATTCCGCGTCCTGGACAAAAAGGATGTCAATGCCGTTCTTGCCATCCTTCTTTTCCGTTTCATCCGCTAAACCGACCTCTTTGAGAAGTTCTACAAATGCGCTTATCTCTTTGATAAGCTCGCCGGTTTTCTCAGATTCAAATACAAAACCGACTGCCGGCCAATTTGTTAGTTCGGATATTCTGACATTCCCTTTTTGCGCTAATAATTCTGTCTCGGCATCCTCGACAGGCAATCTCTCAAAAATGCCCTGCAGGTGCAGGTGCTGCAGAATGCTTGCCCCCATGCCATTGTAAAATAATCTTACGCCCGGGGTGTGGGCGGTGAACTCAACCGCATCCCTCAAGTCATCTATATTTATGCTCGCCTGCGGACGGTGCTGCTGGCAAATAAGCATAAAGTGCCTGTCTTGGGTAACCATAAAAGGCTGCATTGCTATATGCCAACCCCTCCAGGGAACAAGCTCTTCAATAGCCGGCATCCAGGCAGGGCAAAGGTTACACTTTGGCGCGCCTGCTGCTTGGGCTTCCTGGAACAACCTGTTTCTTTCCGAATGCCTTGCCCAAACCGTCTTTCCTGTCTCAGTATCATTAGCCAAACTTATCGCTTCTGTTTCACTCTTAGGGTCATCTTTAGGGCTTACGGCCTTAACATATCCCTTCGCCGACCTATAGGCTACTAGATTAACCCTATATTCCCCGAAAACGTGCGGATAGATTTGGCTTAGAAGACTTTCTTTGATGAAACCTATCTTCTTCTGGTTAAAAGACAATTCCCGGATAACGCCGTCTAGCAAGAACCTCTTTGCCTTTCCTGCTACTAAAGGATAGGGTCCTTGGCGGATAATAACAGCTCTGTTATTTTCTCCGGTAAATACGAACCTGTGGCCGGAAAACTCCATAGATTTATCGCCTGCTGATAATTTTACGGTCTGCGGTTGGCTGCCATCAGCCTTGGTTACGGTCAATTCCGCCTCCCCTTCTATAATCAGCACTGCCTCGGCCTGGACTGCGCCTGTCTCCGATGTCTCTATATGGAGGTCCTCGCCGGCGTCAAAAGAAGTGACCTTAAGTAAGACACCCAACGGGAAACCCCGATGATTTAAAATTGTGAACCTATCTTCGATGCTCTTTGCCGGTACGCATATTGCCACCTGCCTGCCTTCATCATCTACCAGGACTTCTGGATATGCGCCCTTCGGCTCTAGCTTATCTGCAGGCGAATACTGTGCTTCGGCGCCTACGCCAGGGCTGATAATAACGACAACCGCGGAATCTGAAACAGCGGTTATGGCGGAAATAAAACCCGGCATAACCGTAACCAGGGTTCCGGATTCACAAGACTTATTGATAGCCCCTGCCTTTAATTCTACCCTGCCCTTCTCCACATAATAAACTACCTGGCTCTTGCCTGTCCTGCCTATTGAATTACCTTTAGATAGTTCTGCGACTTCCATCTCTAAAGGAAGCTCTCCGGAAACAACCCCACGCTCACCGGCCTTCGCCACTACCGCTAAAGGCGCTCCCGTATCATCAACAACCATTTTGCCAATTGCATCCTTTCTTTTCTTAAGATTTTCGGAAACAGGTGCCTCTTTTTTATCAGGCAAAGGCAAGGATATCTCTTTGCTGTTTTGACGCTTCAGGCTGAAATTATCAAACCCCTCGAATAGAAGCAGGCGCGAAACAGAAATCTTACCGAGGTCGATTTCTCTATAGCTTTTAATCTCTTCGTATAAACTTTTAAAACGTTCGGGCGTAATCGGCATTACCACCCTGCCTAAAGAGATATGGCATAGGGGGGTCCTGCGGGCGGGATTAGGATATTTTTCTTCAAGGTATGACCTCAATTCAAATATTTCCTCCTCATTTACATGGCCTTGCGCGAATATCCCTCCATCTGGCCCAAGGCTGATACCATTGAACGTATATCTTAACTGCCCTGATTGTACTTTTTCTGCTAAATTTCTTCTGATTTCTTCTGCCATTATGCTGGTTAGCCTGGGCGTATCCTGATTCATGCTGCTAAGCGGGATGTCATAACAAATAACGAATACGGTCGTATGCAACAAATCAAGCGGCATAAATTCTACCTCGGGATATTTCTCCCCGAGCTCTGCCCTGATGCGCCTTAATTGTTCAACCATCTCCGACGGAAACTCTGATACGGGTACGACACACCCAATGTAATAGACTCCTTTATTCTCTACCGGCCTTGGCGTCTCGCCGTTCTTTACCATGCGCGCGGTTGCTTCCCAGATACTATTATAAGCATTTTCTAAGCTCTCTATATTTCTAACGGTAAGTAGTTTTTTAGCCCGAGACGGCATTTCTGCCCATATCTTTGTCTGCAGCTGCGTGGAATTGTGAGGCTCCAGAACAATCATGTTCGCTTCCTTGATGCCGCGGCTATTCATTCTGAACATATCTACCGATGAAGTCTGCGGCTCAATCCAGATATTCTGGTCATTATCCGGAACATATAATACCGTATTCTTATAGGCGGCGTCTGCCTGGAGGTAAATAGTGATTCCTGCATCCGGATTGCGTATAACTGAAATATACGGCTCCTCAGACCCGACATAGAAGGCATGGTCATAATACTGCCCCTTACCGATTCTTCTGCCATCCCTAAAATCAAACCTGCCCTTTAACGCCAATAACCTTCCGGAGGGGAACCGGTTACGCGCATACCAAAGTAATTTCGCAGGAATACTAACAATGCTATCCGCGCGCCTTGAACCCGAAGATAACGCGGTTTTAAAACCATAATGGGGGCAATCTGCTACAGCCACCGCATGGCTGCCTTCGTTTGCAATGTTCACTTGCCTGGTCAGCTCCCCGTCTTTCAATATATATGTAATCTCATAAACTAAGCCCCGGTAATACGCGGGGGCCAAGGCGTAATCCGACATGCGTATGCGCCCTGAAACATAAACCCCTCTTTCATCTCTGCCTTGTCCGATAACATTAAACGGCAATTTGCGTATCAGGCCATGGCGCACGCTTCTTTCATCGTTCTTAGTAACCAGACCGGCGTCAACTAAGTCCTGGTCTAACAATTTCAAACGGTGGTTCCTGCTTTTAGCATCCGCCCATTTAAAATTACGCACATTCCCTTTTCTGGTGGTACGGATGCGGTTGGCAAACGGGAAGAGGTTCGGAGTCTTGTCCAATAAATTATATTCATTTCCGTCAATGGTTACATAATAAGCGATAATATTGAAGCCGTGCTTGACATCTATCAACAGCCTGGACTGCGCACTATCGCGCAACTCCCAGATACCATCCTGATCCGTAGCAACGAAAACCTTTTCTGGCTGCTTTTCAGGGACGCTTGCCTTCTTCGGCGCAACCTTGGAGGCATCTACCCCCAGGAGCTCTGCGCCGACAGCATTAAGCGCTTCCTCCTTGGCAGGATCGCTTACTTCGACATAGAGCTTAATTGCCGGCTCGGTGCCCGAAGGACGCATCAGTATCCAATCGCCGGATTCAAACACCAGCTTGATACCGTCAAGGGTAATGAGCTCTTTGACACTTTCGCCGCGAAGCTCCTCTGCGCGCTTTACAACCGAGGTCTGGCGCCATTCTGTGCCGCTCTCCAGCTCCTGGCTGGTTTCTTTAATCGTCTTCTTGATGCCGTCCTTGATACTGTCGTCTTCCCCTCTTATGGTATGAGTCTTGATAAAGAACTGCCTGCCAATCTCTCTTTCCGCTTCTGCCTTGTATTCCGCGAGGCTCTTTGCGGTCCTGGCGATCAGCCAAAGGCTCATCATAGATACCGCGATGCCATCGTCCCAGGACTTCATGAACGGTCCGATCCCCACATGGGCAGATTCTTCGCCGGCAACCAGGAAGTCTGCCTTTTCCTTGACTGTCCTTTCTACGAAGTGTTTAAATCCGACGCCTTCCTCAATGACTTCGCAGCCTAAGCATTCCGCTACGGCATTCACGAAGTTGGTGGTGGCAACGGTCTTGCCTATCTTGCCTGTCAGCTTTATTTCCTTGAATAAGAAGTAGGCGATTAGGGCAATCATCTCGTTGGCGTCAAAAGTCCGGCCGCCGAAGTCGGTAATGCCGAAGCGGTCGCTGTCCCCGTCAACCCCCAGGCCGAGGGTCGTGTTGTTCTTGCGCACCTCGGAGACGATCCTGGTAGTGCTGGCTGCCAGGGTGGGGTTTGGCGCGCCTCCTACATCGCTAAATTCAGGGTCGCGGTTGTTGGTGTTGATGATGGAATAGAATTCCCTGCCCACGGCATTCTCCAATTCGGCGAATAATGCCTTGAAGTACTCTACGGAAGTCCCCTGCATGGCGTCGATGATAATGCTGACATCGGCATTGGATTTTAAGTAAGCCCTGATATCATCCCATGCGCCCAGTTCTTTCAGGGTAGGTATGATATAACCGCGGATATAAGTATTGACGGCCTCTGCCAAGGCCAGCTCGGTAATCAAGCCTTCTGCCTTTGCCTGCTCATACTCCATGTAATTATAGGTATCGGCATTGTTGGCGTATTCAGAGATGGCATCGGTGGTGTCCTTGTCAGCAGCGCCGCCGTGGTAAGGAGAGAACTTCAGCCCGCTGTCAATGGCGGGGTTATGGCTGGCGGTAAAATTAATCACCCCTGCTATTTCTTCGTCGGAATTGGCCAGATACGCCAGCACCGGGGTGGGCGTCGGCTCCTCCACGATGATCCTGACCTTGATGCCGTTGGCGGCAAGTATTGCAGCCGCCTCTATGGCTAATTCCTTATTGTTCCTGCGGGGGTCAAAACCTATCAGAATCGTGCCTGTCTTAATGCGGTTCTTGTAGTATTCGGCTACCCCCTGCACTGCGCGCCTGACGTTGGCTGCCACGAAATCCTTGCCGATCTTGCCGCGCCATCCGCTGGTGCCGAAGGAGATCTTGGTGCCGGTGTTTTCGAGGGGGAGGGCCTTATTGCCATACAATTCCCTATCGCTTGCCTCCAGATACTTCTCTGCTTCAGGAATGTTCTTAGGTGCCTTGAAGTCGTGGATAAGCTCGCCGTCCCTCTTAAAGGCTTCCACCTTTGCCTCGGGCAGTTGGGTGATGTCACCGGTGACTGCCTCGAGATAGAAATAGCCGCTCTTAAATCTCAAATTATAAGGAAGCCCTTGGTTAAGGAGTCCTTTCAGGCTGGCAGGGTTATAGAGCAGACGGAAGGCATTGTAAGGCGCGCCGATCTCGCCTGCCTCATCTAATAATGCGGTTAGCTCCTGTGAACCCCTGGTATTGGGAGTCTCAATAAGGAATTTTTTCTGGGTCTGGGTATCCTCCAGGAAATTTCCTCCCTTCTGCTTGCCGGGATTGTCAACCAACTCAACCACGATATCTCTGCCCTTCTCAATCAGATAAATCCCGAAGGCAATCTTCTCTAGATTGGCCACCTCGCTTACCAGGAATTTGGTAAGGTCGTTTATGCGGTGGGTACCGATTAACTTTACATCCTGTTTTAAGAGATAATCCAGGATGGACTCGCTAATCGTGTGCCTGTTTCCATGTCTATCCATGACAAAAGTCTGGTTATCCTGGTTAAGCTGCATGGTGCAATAGCCATGGCCGTAAGGAACCCTCCCGGAATCGGGCTCGTACTTCAGGCTGTCTTCGGTAATGCTGAAGCCCGAGAATACCGGCTGGATGATAAAGAAAACGTTTCCTGGTTCAAATCCGTAGAAGTCATTATCCCGGAAGTCCTTTAAGACCAAGTCTGTTATCTCCTCATTGACGTGCAACACAAGTTTTTGGCAGGATAGGACCTCACGAGCGTCGAGCCCTTCTTCCGCAGCAAGTCTCGTCAGGAACTCACGATACGCTACTAGCTGGCGCGGACCCATGCCATAATTATATTTGGGCTCGGCTGAAGATATACCCTGCTCTTTGACTAACTCCCAGATATCCAAAGGATACATCGCACCCCTGCCTAAACGGGTAGCGGCACCAGCATAGAAGAATTCCGGCACATACTGTCCGAATAACAGGCATTGCCTGGCAAGCCCTAAGTATCTTACGGCATAATCCTGTCTTAAGAAATCATCCAAGGTAAGGACATCGGCTATCTGAAGCTGCCCCGCCCCAATAGATTTAAAGACGTTGGCCTTATCAACCAAGGCATCGATCTGGGATGCAATGGCCTTCTGTTCTTCTTCGCTGGAAGCAGCCTTATACTGAGAGGCAAGCTCTAGAAGTTCGGTCCTATAAGGGGCAATGAGACTATTGAGTATCTGCAGGAAGATGGGAGACATGCCGTTATCGTCATGCTTGGTTCCCGCCTTCTTCGGCGCAACCTTAGAGACATCTACCCCCAGGAGCTCTGCGCCGACAGCATTAAGCGCTTCCTCCTTGGCAGGATCGGTTACTTCGACATAGAGCTTAATTGCCGGCTCGGTGCCCGAAGGGCGCATCAGTATCCAATCGCCGGATTCAAACACCAGCTTGATGCCGTCAAGGGTAATGAGCTCTTTGACGCTTTCGCCGCGAAGCTCCTCTGCGCGCTTTACAACCGAGGTCTGGCGCCATTCTGTGCCGCTCTCCAGCTCCTGGCTGGTTTCTTTAATCGTCTTCTTGATGCCGTCCTTGATACTGTCGTCTTCCCCTCTTATGGTATGAGTCTTGATAAAGAACTGCCTGCCAATCTCTCTTTCCGCTTCTGCCTTGTATTCCGCGAGGCTCTTTGCGGTCCTGGCGATCAGCCAAAGGCTCATCATAGATACCGCGATGCCATCGTCCCAGGACTTCATGAACGGTCCGATCCCCACATGGGCAGATTCTTCGCCGGCAACCAGGAAGTCTGCCTTTTCCTTGACTGTCCTTTCTACGAAGTGTTTAAATCCGACGCCTTCCTCAATGACTTCGCAGCCTAAGCATTCCGCTACGGCATTCACGAAGTTGGTGGTGGCAACGGTCTTGCCTATCTTGCCTGTCAGCTTTATTTCCTTGAATAAGAAGTAGGCGATTAGGGCAATCATCTCGTTGGCGTCAAAAGTCCGGCCGCCGAAGTCGGTAATGCCGAAGCGGTCGCTGTCCCCGTCAACCCCCAGGCCGAGGGTCGTGTTGTTCTTGCGCACCTCGGAGACGATCCTGGTAGTGCTGGCTGCCAGGGTGGGGTTTGGCGCGCCTCCTACATCGCTAAATTCAGGGTCGCGGTTGTTGGTGTTGATGATGGAATAGAATTCCCTGCCCACGGCATTCTCCAATTCGGCGAATAATGCCTTGAAGTACTCTACGGAAGTCCCCTGCATGGCGTCGATGATAATGCTGACATCGGCATTGGATTTTAAGTAAGCCCTGATATCATCCCATGCGCCCAGTTCTTTCAGGGTAGGTATGATATAACCGCGGATATAAGTATTGACGGCCTCTGCCAAGGCCAGCTCGGTAATCAAGCCTTCTGCCTTTGCCTGCTCATACTCCATGTAATTATAGGTATCGGCATTGTTGGCGTATTCAGAGATGGCATCGGTGGTGTCCTTGTCAGCAGCGCCGCCGTGGTAAGGAGAGAACTTCAGCCCGCTGTCAATGGCGGGGTTATGGCTGGCGGTAAAATTAATCACCCCTGCTATTTCTTCGTCGGAATTGGCCAGATACGCCAGCACCGGGGTGGGCGTCGGCTCCTCCACGATGATCCTGACCTTGATGCCGTTGGCGGCAAGTATTGCAGCCGCCTCTATGGCTAATTCCTTATTGTTCCTGCGGGGGTCAAAACCTATCAGAATCGTGCCTGTCTTAATGCGGTTCTTGTAGTATTCGGCTACCCCCTGCACTGCGCGCCTGACGTTGGCTGCCACAAAATCCTTCCCTATTTTGCCGCGCCATCCGCTGGTGCCGAAGGAGATCTTGGTGCCGGTGTTTTCGAGGGAGAGGGTGTGGGGAGCGGAGAGGGTTGGGATATTATCTTCTATTAAAACTCTTAACTTTCCGGCGGCATCCGCATATTCTAACTTGAGGCTCTTGTGCTTCTTCAGGATGCCGCTGATGATAAAATCAATGCTGCCGAATTCTATAGTAATATTCTCGGAGGGGATTGCCTCCCAGATGCCGTCTTCGTTCTGAATGGAGACCTTGATGCGGCCTTCTCGGAGGTCTTTATAGAGTTGACTTCTTACTTCGTTTTCTTCGTTCTCATTGATTCCGATATTAGTTATGATAACCGCTGTTTTCCCATCGCTGCGGCGCTCAATGCGAACCTTGGGCTGCGCCGGAGGGCCGGTCTTGTCCGGAGTCAGCTTAGACAAGAGCTCGGAAAGGAAGGACTCGAGATCAACCTGGTTACCAGAAGAATACTTATCCGGGTCAACCAACATATCCAGGTATTTCGGATGGCCCTTGATGTATTCGTACCCCATGTAAGGCAGGTAGACTAAGCCGGGGAGTTCGCTGGGGTCTTTGCCTTCAGCCATGCCCTTGAAGGCATCCCTGATGGCAGTA
>Ga0265297_10000730_pt1 | contig 91121 bp, 198 predicted proteins | sample Munlanlwell13791_FD_192502 | JGI IMG/M metagenome (GOLD analysis project Ga0265297, IMG submission 192502) | Leachate microbial communities from a municipal landfill in Southern Ontario, Canada - Leachate well 137-91 | ecosystem: Engineered > Solid waste > Landfill > Unclassified | place... | reverse complement strand
AAGAGATTGGGGTTTTGCGCCAGAATACGTCATGGTTATGCACAAAATGCTTCAGCAGGATCAAGCAGGCGATTATGTTATCGGGACGGGAGAAACGCACACCGTATCGGATTTCGTGCGGGAAGTGTTTGCATATGCAGATTTGGATGTAGATAAGTATGTTCATAGTGATCCGATGTTTATGAGGCCGACCGACGTTGATGAACTCTGTGCAGACACGACGAAATCTCGTAAAGTCCTCGGATGGAAACCGAAGATTAAGATGAAGGAATTATCGAAGATAATGTTGGATGCCGATATGCGAGCCGCAGGTCTTGAAGTATTTGGTGACGGCGACAAGATCATCAAAAACAGTTTTAAAAAGAAATGGTGGTATGGGGATTAAATTAATTTTCCGTGATATTTATGAAAGCATTTGGGGGTAATGGCAAGTGTGATTACCACGCATTAAAAATATATGCCGACTGGGATGAACAGCCCTGCGGTATAGATAAAAAAACCGGAACACAAAAGAAGTGTATTGAATGTTCACACTGGCACAGGATACAAAAAAGGTCATATATTAACACACCTAATAAAAAACGGTGCGTATACAAATGTGCGAATTATCGTGGGTTTGATCATGACAGGAATGGTTATATTAAATGTGAGTTAAGTATATGGTGGTCGGATAAAAAATATATCTCTGTGCGCAGACTTGGGTATAAAGACTGTCCTGAATTTATTGAAAAAATCACGCCGTTACTCCCGATAACCAACAACCTCCTAAAAAGGTTTGAGGATCTTGATATTGTATGATCGATCTTGTAGATAAACAACTTCTGATAATTACTCCGGATTATCCCGATGAAAAAAACATTTTTACTGGGTGTAATTACGTCAAGAGAATGCTTGATGAAACACATTCATGTTTCAAAGAAGTAAATGTTATTGCCCCCGTTTTATCGACGTTTGGGAAAACCCCACAAAGCAAATACTGTAAGGATTATAGTTACGATAATGTAAATGTCTATTGTCCTACAGGATACTATATCCCGAACATAACCCCGGGCGGTAATACATGGTGGCAACCGTATGTTGATTTTAGGTATAATGCAATCATTTCAACAATAAAGGAACACGATATACACTTTGATTTAATCCATGCGCAATTCGCCTACATGTCAGGAGACATTGCGTATAAATTACATCAACTGTATCAAGTACCGTATATTATATCAATCTACGAGGACACCCAATGGATGCACCACTTAATAAACACATGGGGATTAAAATACACCGTACCGATTCAAAATGCGGACGCCGTAATTTGTATAAATAACATCGACGCAGCTTACTTAAATACAATAAACCCCACGACATTATATATTCCAGCAGGGTATACGTCTGAAAAATTCAAACAACTACCGGAATCAAAAGATGAATTAAAACGATATTTGATTGATCCGCCGAATCAAAAGATGATAATCTCTGTAGGGAATATCGAAAAACGCAAGAGATTTGATATTTTAATAAATGCGGTATGTGATATAAACCGTTGTAATGGCATATTCCCATTAGTTTGTTTTATCATAGGTAGAGATAAAGGCGAACAAAAATACCTTACGGAATTAATTAAACAAAGACATGCAGAATTAGATATACACATATTAAACAACGTTCCCGATGAGGATCTGGTTAAGTATATGAACGCAGCAGACGTTCTAACAGTCCAGAGTGATTCAGAAGGATTTGGCGTTACGCAGGTTGAAGCATGGGCGTGTGGCACACCAGTTGTGGCGACTGATAATAACGGGAGTCTCTCATTATTTTGTAAGAATATTAATAATGTATTGGGTGAATTGTTTAGTATAAACAATGGAGATAAATCCATGCAACGCGCACTTATTAATGTATTAATGAAACCCCCGAATCGCGAGATGCTGGTTAAGGAATCGGAAAAGTATAGGTGGACTACAATAGCAGAACAACTAAAAAATGTATATGTAACAACGATGGGAAAAACTTGAGAAAGTATATATTTAGATAAACCCCATTAAATTAGTGTTATTAATAAATTATTGAGGTTACATTATGGTAAATGAAAGAATTACTGAAGAAATAGTACGCGATCATTTTAAAAATGATAAAGATTATAGTATCGTTACAAAAGAGGAACAAAAATCACGCAACCCAAAAATAAACAAGTTGTTACTCAACGCATCTAAATCAGGGGGGGGTTGTGGAAGACCCGAATTTATATTCTCATTTAAAGAACATCGCGAATTACTTATTATTGTTGAATGTAAAGCAGATAAACTTAAACACGAAAGCGAAACCGGAGATCAATACAAAGATTATGCTGTTGATGGAGTAAAATTATATTCATCATTTCTCTCAAAAGAATACGATGTATTATCAATTGCGATAAGTGGAGAGATGAAAAAAGACGTATTAATATCTCATTTTTTACAATCAAAGGGAGATATTAACGCCAAACCAATGTTTGGGGATAAGTTATTATCAATAGATTCGTATGTAAATGGATACAAATATGTGCAAGATGATAATACCTGCCAAAAAGAATATATAGAACTATTAAAATATGCCAAACCGTTTAATGAGCAATTACATGCATTAAAAGTTAAAGAATCTCAACGCAGTTTACTTATTAGTGGTATACTAATTGCACTTGACTCCCCCTCTTTCATAAAATGTTATACAGATTACGAAACTCCACAAGATTTGGCGAATCAACTGGTAGATACCATAAAGACGCAATTAGGCAAATCCCTAAAACAGGAAAAAGTTGACAATTTATCTGTAGCATATAGTTTTATCAAAACACACACGGACTTCTCACAGAAAGAGGGTGTTTTAAAAGAATTGATAAATGACGTGAATACAAATATTAGACCGTTCATTAAAAAATATCCGGGTCATGATGTGTTAGGTCAGTTTTATATTGAGTTTTTACAATACGCTAACGATGATAAATCATTGGGGATTGTTTTAACCCCACCGCATATCACCGAACTATTTTCTGAATTGGCAATGGTAAATAAGAACAGTATCATTCTTGATAATTGTACCGGCACAGGAGGGTTCTTAATCAGTGGTATGAAACAGATGATTAAAGATGCAAAAGGGGATCAAGATGCCATAAAACAAATAAAAGAACATCACCTTATTGGTATTGAATATCAGGATGATATATTTGCATTGGCCTGTTCAAATATGTATATCAACGGTGATGGGAGAAGTAATATTGAACATGGAAGTTGTTTTGATGAAACCATAAAAAGTCGCATTAAATCAAAACATCCCACGGTGGGTTTATTAAATCCACCCTATAAGAAAAAAAAGGATGATCTTTATGAGTTTGATTTTATCCTGAATAACTTAGACCTCCTCGAATCGGGTAGTTATTGTATATCTATTATCCCAATGGGATGTGTGTTGGCACAATCTGGGCCAGAACTCATATTAAAAGAAAAACTTCTTAAAGATCATACATTAGAAGCAGTTTTTTCAATGCCCCCAGAACTATTTATTAACTCAAACGTGGGGGTTGTAACCTGCGTTGTGGTTATAAAAGCACACCACCCACACCCAATCGGTTACGAGACCTATTTTGGGTATTATATAGATGATGGTTTCATGAAACGAAAAACACTGGGGCGTCAAGACTATCTAAAAAAATGGGGGGCTATCAAAGATCAGTGGATCACAAATTATAGAAATCGAAAAACTGTTGCTGGGTTAAGTGTTACACGGTATGTAACGGCAGACGACGAGTGGTGTGCAGAAGCATATATGGAGACCGATTATTCAGCAATTACCGAATCAGAGTTTATTAAAGCAATAAAAAAGTATGTGATTTTTAAGGAGATGAATCACAATGAACCAATTAGTTAAAGTATCTGATCTATTCAACATTAAATACGGTTCAAATTTGGCATTAAATGCATTAACGCAATGCGAAGATTCTGATAACCATTCAATAAACTTCGTATCAAGGACAGATAAAAACAACGGCGTGTCAGCGCACGTAAAAAAAATCCCGAAAAAAGATACAATACCTGCAAATACAATATCTGTAGCAGCAGGCGGATCAGTAATGTCATCATTTTTTCAACCAGAACCTTACTACAGTGGTAGAGATGTATATGTATTATCTCCAAATCACCAAATGTCACCCCAAGAAATGATATATTATACACTATGTTTAACTGCAAATAAATATCGTTATAATTATGGGAGGCAAGCAAACAAAACATTGGGTGAATTAATGATTCCATCAAATATTCCGAACGAATTTAAAGACGTTAACTTTAACGACTTATGTAATATTAACAAAAATAGTATTATTAAAAAAGAAACATCTCTAAATCCAACAAAATGGAAATCATTTGTTTTATCTGATTTATTCGAAATCAAAAAAGGAAAAGCGCAAACAAAGGAAAACCTTATTAATGGATCTACTCCGTTGATTGCATCTATTGAAGGGAATAACGGTGTTAGGCAATATATTGCGATGCCCCCAACATTTGATAAGAACACCATAACAGTAAGTGGAAATGGGAGTATTGGAGAGGCATTCTATCACAGTCAACCCTATTGCGCTTCGAGCGATGTAAATGTCTTATCTCCAAAATTTAAATTAAATAAGTATATTGCTTTATTTATAACCACAATCATTTATAAAGAAAAATACAGATTTAATTATGGGAGAAAATGGAATCTCGAAAGAATGAATGAAAGCACAATTAAACTTCCATCAACGCAATCAGGAGAACCCGATTTTGAGTTTATGGAAAACTACATCAAATCATTACCATATAGTGCGTCATTATAATATAGGTGATAAGATATGAAGAAAGAAAAATTAGAAGTCACTTCAAGGAACATCACGGTGGAACCGACAAGTGATGACGATTTCCTCATTGCTATAGGGATAGGATTGATATTCGGAATCCCGATGATAATCCAACTCCTTAAATTTTATGTATTCAATATTTGAAGGTAGGTGGTTTATATGGTAAGACAAACGTTCCCTCATTATAATTGTGATTTTTGCAAGAAAGAAACCGTAGAGAAAAAAGCAGATGATCTATCGTCATGGATTATATTCGCATATGGGAACTATGTCTTCTCTAAAGATCATCCGCTTTTAATTACGTACATGAAAAATGGATATGACAATCATCAGGATTCTCAATACAACGACATGGTAATTCATGATAATCTACACTTCTGCTGTGCAGACTGTATGGTTAAATACTTATTAAACCATCTTGGCAATCCTGAGATCAAACGATCACAAATTTTAACAGGGACAAAGGTGAATTCTGAACAAAAAACCACATCGAGATTTAACGATTTGGATTTGATAACAGATAAAGATGAAAACGAAGACCACACACGAAAATCTAAAAAGAAGGGATAATTAATTATGGGAATGTATGACGAGTTTGAACTTAAAATCCCCGTGCAATGTCCGGGATGCTATACGGGAGCGCATTACGTCTTCCAAACAAAAGATCTTGAATGTGTATTAGATCGTTACATTCAGGGAGAACCGGCAGTGGCATATGGATACCGGGATTTAACCCAAGATGAGATAGACGAATGCATTAGGAACAACGCCTACCTCCAACTTACTGACGATATATTTTTACCCACTATGACAAGGGACACATCACGGATTGTAAGAAAATTAGGTGATGGTAAGTATCCAGTATACGATTATTGTGATGAATGTAAAGATTTAGTATATGTAAATGCAATCGTAAAGAATGGGATATTTATCGGGGTTGAGCCGTGTGATGAAATATAATCTCAATAACAGGACACTCACAATGGATCTTTTTAATCTGGAACACTGTGGTTTTGATTACGAAGAGTTTAAAAAGGAATTGTTCCTGAATGGCATTGATGATCGGGCAGCAGAGTTCCCCATACTGTTGTGTGTTAACTTTGAAGGAGGTTGCGCAATTAATCCGGAAACAATAAATCCGAACAACATGAAACAGATGGTAGAGTCTGACAAAAAGTTTCAGGAACTCATGAAACGCCTAAATGGTGAAAACAATGGTATCGTTAAATGATCGCCAGATGTGTCTTCTAAAGGCACTCTCGCAGTTAGGAGTAGAGAAGATCGATCCGGACGATAATAACGATCTAGTATCTCATTAAAAACATTAAATCAAAAAAAGGATCTGTAATCAATGGGATTGAAATATGAAATATTTATGATAAAAGGCACGTCAGACGAACTCTATAAAAAGATGTTCAATGCATGGGGTGATCGTCTTATTGATACGTCAGAGATGTCAAGAAAAGAGAGAGAATATTATCAGCGCCCTATTAAAATAGAGGGAGATATTAAAAAATTTATGGCCGACCTTGAACCAGATCCGGAACTTGTACAATTTATTAAAGATCAGGAGACTTGGTATAATATCTGGTGGATGGATCATCCCACACAAAAAGGATTTGTTGTTGGGGGGTATACAAACCATTGGATGCAGGAAAAAGAATTTACTGCTATATTTGCAGGATTAATCGCAACAGCAGGCATTGATGAATTTATAAGAGTATCTTTTCATCACGGAAGCAACGACGGTAATATTTACAAACTCCATATTGCAGATCCAATGAGTGTAGAGAACTATGAACACCAGAAGGGAGAAGAAGAGAAGTGGGAAATATACGTCGAGCGCGTGAATGAAACGTGCGGATACCCGGTACTTGCATGGCATAACTATATCGACGACCCGGATATTAATTTCATTCCGTGGGAACATACGATCAGGATAAAAAAGAAGTCTGAAATGGGCGTGATTGAATAATGAACCCAAAAGAAAAAGAAGTAAGGGGATTTTTAGTTACCGGGTGTAATGATTGCCCTTTTGCAGATGCAGATAAGGGTGAGTATGATATAATTAACTATTATTACTGCACCCGTTACAAAAAAGAGTTCCCGAATCCGAAATGGAATCCTAAAAACATGTCCGGTACGCGAAACAGCATCCCAAAAGAGTTCCCACTCTTCTGCCGACTTAAACCTATATCAGATCAAAACGCAAAGGTGTATCAAAGATATATTAAACTCCTTGTAAAACTCAGGGAAATGATCGATATTATAGAAGGGGATTATCATAACAGCAGGTAAAAGAATAGAAAAGGCCGATTATGATGTAGTTAATGGTAACGCCGGTCTACTATCAGAACTTACGGTGAAACTTGTGGTTCTCCCAAATTATTCTTTAACTGACAGCCTGCAAGAACTACTAAATACAACTTCCCCTAATTATACAGAAGAACAAAAAATACTGTTCCTCACGGGATTCCAATATGGATTTGGCCTTATGAAAATGGGAATGTCAAGATGGGGCTTTTTCCAAAGATTGAGATTTCTACTCTTCGGTGGTGGTTAATATGGTCAGATTTAAACAAACCGGAGACAAAGCTTGTTATATCAGGGGTCTGGATAATGACATTATAATCGATGAAGTTAAAAAGGTTATTGAATCCGCATATCCTGTAAAAGAAGGAAAAATTTATATCCCAATTTCCGTTCTCGTAGATCATATCCGCGAACATCCAGAAAAATTTAAGATATTGGGTACAATTAAATCAGACGTTCATATTAAATCAATATTTTCAGATACAATGCGAGAAGAATTCGGCTGGCCCCGGTTTGCACGACGTAAAGGAAACGGCAGTGTTTTCAAGCGTATATTTATAAAGGAGACGACAGATTATGGTGGATGTTGTAAACTTAAAACGGTGTAAAGATTGGGGCAAACCCGGCGATGTCTATATTGGCAGGAAGTTCGGAAAGTTTCCCGCATCGAAGTGGGGCAACCCATTTAGAATGAATACTGAATCCGAACGAGATCTCGTGTGTTATAAATACGAAGAGTGGGTTAACACCGAAATACTAACCTGTCGATTAAATATCGACGAACTTCTTACGGCGAAACGGTTGGGTTGTTTTTGCAAACCGTTAAGGTGTCATGGTGACTATTTAAAAACTCTCATCGAAAATCGATTAAAAGAACACGAAAAAAGTATGTGATGTTATGGCGGATCTCTCAAACTTTATAACGCTTCCTCAAGAACCAGAAACAGTTAAGAAGGTACAAAGCGAAGAATTACCAGAAGAAACAACCGTATTAATAAAACGAGGTTGTTCATTTAGTGAAGTCGTAATAATGGCAACCCAAAACCGTAAAACCCACCCGAACGAACCCGTGGAATGGTTCCCGGATGGGAACGGTACATATACCCTAAACAGGGTGGTGATTATAAATGGCAACAATCATTAACGATGAATATTTAGATAATAGTAACCTTCTTGCAGATGAAGAGACAGATGAAGAAACCCCGGATTTTGTCGATTTCCTAGAGACAATTACTGTGTTTAAACCGAATTCAATACAACGAATGAAATGTGTTCCCGTTGGAGAACCAATTAACTGTCAGAAAACCGATTGCAACCAATGCGATTACGACAAATGCGATGTAAAAAAGAAAATGAAAATAAGAAATGAGAAGATCGCAGAGTGGAAAAAGAAATATGGGTGTGGGAACACACAATGAAAGTCGGAACGAAATCGCTATTGTTTGGGGTGCACCAATTTCTCTTACACCCTCTTGTAGTATTTATAGCGTGGTGTGAATTATATGGCCTGCCTAGTTGGGAAGAGACAGTATGTATTATTATCCATGACTGGGGCTATTGGGGGTGTTCTGATATGGAAGGAGATGGTGCAGACCACCCGAGAGTTGGAGCAGAATTAGCCAATCGGTTATTCGGATTACGCGTTTACCCTCGTGTGGATAATTATCCAAGGGAACCGGGGACAAAAACAGATTTTCCGGTGCCGAGCAGGTACTGGTTTGAATTGTGCATGTTCCATTCAAGGGGTATGGCGAAGAAGTGGGGAGTGGAACCATCAAAACTTTGTTGGGCCGATAAACTTTCAATAAAATACGACCCGTGGTGGTTATACCTCCCAAGAGCCATAATCACAGGAGAGATTAAAGAATTGCGACGTATTGCAGCGGAATTAGAAACCATCCCAGAAACTGCAACGAACCGTGAATGGTATGAATGGGCACGTGCACGCATGATCAACCGCGCATACACACGTAATCCCATGCCGCCATACGACGAGAACAACCCCGATGTACATTTGGTGAAATCATGAAAGCACCACAGGAACCGGAATACATCATTATGGGCGATTTGATTACACGTGTTGAACTTGCGTTATCACTTGCTGGAGAAGTAGAACTTGCAACAGAAGTTGGAGCAATACGCAATTGTTCCCGCCCGCACAACCCGTCACCCGATTTCATGAATGTGAAAATTGGAGATTGGATTAAAGGGGTCGGGGACATCACTACAGAATACGAGCGGCAATTTGTAGCTCGATATGGAGAATCAATCAAATCCGAGCGCGAGCGGGTGCTAGACGAAATGAAAGAAGCATTATCATCGGATGCATGTCCCGACAACAAGGAGGGAAATAATTGCAAAGATAATTGCATTTTGTGCATTATTGAATCCCTGCGCAGGTAGTAATAGGAAAGATTATGAGCACTGAACCAGCATATTCAAGTAAAGGCGCGATATTCAGTCCCTGTAAAACGTATCGTTATACTTTGTGGAGGGAATGGCAGACACTTGATCCTACTAGGAAATGTGTATTGTTTGTAATGCTCAACCCATCGACGGCAGATGAGAATGTATTAGATCCGACCGTCAGACGATGTTTAGGATATGCAATGAATTGGGGTTTTAATCGCATGGAAATTGCAAACATTTTTGCCTTACGTTCAACAGACCCAAAGGAATTGTATAAATGTGAAGACCCCATAGGTATTGAAAATAATGTATATATACAAAAGTTGGCGAGTGAATCTGACCTTGTAATTGCAGCTTGGGGGACGCACAGTAAATATAATAATCGTGGAGATGCGGTTATAAAAATATTAAAAGAAGTCTGTAAACCCCATTACCTAAAGAACAGTAAAGATGGAATACCTTGTCATCCATTATATCTGAAAAGAGATTTAATCCCGCAGGAGATATTATGAAATTTGATTGGACTTTCTTTATATTAGCTATATTCCTATTAGGATTACCGGCGTTAATAATAATTCAGCCACAACAAAATTTATGGTTACAAGTATTGGTGGTGGGCATAACATCGATTCCATCAGCACTTATGTTACATTTTTCTCTGGTATGGGGGGATGAGCGATACGACGCACATACTAGATATCAGTCGGAAAACCGATCATGCAAGAGCCTGAAATAACACAACGTATCGCGTGGATAGACTCAGTCAAAGCGATTGCGATTATCCTTGTTATTGTAGTGCATACTATCGGACTTTACACACCCTCACTGGAATATGGATCGGGAGCCTATACGTTCTGGCACAGTTTGCATATGTTCATATATATCCTGCCAATACCATTATTTTTCTTTATTTCGGGATGGTTGTTTAATTTCGATAAATACCTTAAAAGACCGTTACAGTTTATAGCGTCGAGAATAAAGACACTGTTAGTTCCATATATATTTTTTTCAGTGATAGGTCTGATAATATATTCGGCAATATCAGGGCAGAATATATTCACTATCGAACCTCCAATAACCCTCGTAACTGATATCGTAACAACCCAAGGGGTAGGAAATATTATAAGTTGGCTCTGGTTCCTGCCGTCACTATTTATTGTGGAGGTAATGTATTATATCCTTTCAAGGTTTTTATATCCAGAACGAGAGGGGTTACTTAAAGCAGTAATGGTTATAGTGGGTCTTTTCGGTGTAATAACCGGTATCCACCTTACGTTTATGACCGCTCTGATATTTTATGGGATGGGGCATTTATACCGGAAATCCGAAGAAAGAGAGTATGATGAAGAAAACGTAGAAAACATATGGTATCCAATAGTGGGGTTTATATTATTCCTGATTATCCAGAATTATCTCCCGAATAGTATCTGGACACCCTCGAATATTCTATCCTACGCGGTCAGTACAGCAGTTGTATTAATGGGTGTTATAAGCATAACTAGATTAATAAGATGGTTTTACCAAAAGAACAAAATATTTGACGTATTAGAAATAATAGGGAAAAACTGCATGATATTTTATATTATGCATGGTCTGATACTGATGATATTTAAATCATATCTTCCGGCAATGGGAACCCCGGTTGATATGTTGATTATATCGTGTCTTGTAATGGCACTATGTTATCCATTTATCCGGATATTCAGGAACTACGCTCCGTTCCTTGTAGGGATAAAAAATTAGGAGATGTTTATAATGAACTATGATAAAGTAGAAGCACCATTCACAGAATGGCAAGTAAAATCGTTGAATGCATTTCAGAAGAGTGGAGCATTCCACGAATTTACTTGTGGAAACGACGACTGCCCACACCCAAAATATGAACATTCCGTGTTATATGCGCAGGAAGATGGATGGCACTGCCCGAACTGTGATTATACGCAGAATTGGGCACACGCAGGGATGGCGAACTGGGATTGGGAATTAGAACGTATCTTTGGAGATTATATGAGGGTACGTGAATCAAGCGAACTCTTAAATCTCGACAGCCAACAACTTATAGGTAACAACCCGAACCCCCACACAAGATTCGATCAATTAATGTCAAACCCCTGTCATAAAGACTGGGATCAGTGGAGATGTTTTTGCAATGGGTGGATGGAAGGGCGAATTTGGTTGTTAAGTGAATTAAAAAAGAAAATTAACGGAGATCAAAAAAAGTAATTGGTGATAATAATGGCACTCAATAAAGACGAACCAGAACTGATAACGATTGAAATGGCGTTCAGAGATGTGGATAAGAATGATATAAAGTCAGTGATGGACGACCTCAAAACACATATAACTGAATACATTAAAAAATATAAGATTGCAGACAAAATGACGGCAATAGATGTGTGGTGAACTATGGGAAATCTGACATTACACCCATGTAAATTTTTTAAGGTTGAGAACGGTAAAATAGAATGCATGGAAAAACTCCCGGCATCCCCGCCCTTTACAAGGTATCCATGTCCAAAAAAATCGAGCGTACACGATTTCGCAGGGCATCATGTTCCAAGTGTTGAATGTTTATACGCAGGACTACACCAGAAATAACCCGTGGTGATAATATGCCATATAAAGATCCAACAGATATTACCGGGGACTCCGGGAGAGGTTCAGATATCTCCAAAGAATCAAAAATGTTGCGTCTGGTTCTCTGGACGTTACTCACTCTATTTGGAATGTTATATTTCACTGGAGATTTCTGGTTATCGGTAGGATTTGCTATCGGTGTAATGATATATTTTGTTTTTATACGATACAACCGGTTCAAATAAGGAGTAATAAATGCATAAAGTCATTAAAATTGTTAATACACATAAGTCATTAATCCCGTACCTTCAAACCCGTGTGAGTCTCGAATCTTCAATATCAGATATAAAAGAGTTATTGAGAAAGTATGGGTGTGAACGTGTAATTACAGACGATTCGGATTTAGTAATAACTAATAAAACATATCGTGTGTACACGATAGCGTTCCAACAGAAAGGGATAAGGTATATAGTACAGTTCCCTGTAACGACGATTGTTAAAGGAAGGGAGAAAAAAGAGATTATTGATATGAAAATATCGGGTAGGATCGTATACAACAAAATAAAATCGTTGTTAGTAGATGTAGAGATCGGCTATTTATCCTTCTCACAGGCAATGATTCAATTTGTTGCAATACCCACGCCGAATGGTGATGTCGTATCAATGGCAGAATACGTTGAATCGAACCAGATCCAGTTACAGAGCGGGATAAACAATTTCTTCCAGATTGGAGATGGTCATGCATAGAATCCAACCAGACGAGTTAATGCCGTGGATACCAGAATATACCTTCCTGAAAATTAATCTCATAAAAAATAATTATATTATGAGGTGCCAGCATTGTAATGAAATTATCGACCTAAAGGAAGATAAGTTCATCATGGGGAACAAAGGTACAGCGTTTTGTTCGGAAGAGTGTATGGAGAAATCATTACTCAAAACAAAATTTGGAACGAACGATAGGATACCAAAAAATTATTGGGGATATGAATGGGTTGAAAATTACGTTTACGCGCGGGATAAATATACGTGCCAGATATGTAAGAACAAGTTTGATAACAAATACAACTCGGTGGCAGATCCAGAGAAAAACGGGTTGACAATGCACCATATAATCCCTTTAAGTAAGGGAGGTGTAACAACCCCCTCGAATTTAATTACTTATTGTAGGGACTGTCACGAACAATATGAATACCGGTTACAGATGATTCAAAACGTTCCTCTGGAATATTTGATCAGCCTGATCATGTGATTAGGAAAGTATATATCTACGGATTACACACCATAAGTTAACAATTTGTTGTATGAATTGTTAGAAAGGGTAAAATTATGATGGAATGGATTCTTTTATTTTTAGCACTTATTGTGCTATTGGTTTTCGTCCTTCCCGGGATTAAACTGATCCGGGACGACGAAGTTGGTATTATCACGCGAAAAATGTTTGCACCCATGCTTCCCGATGGGCATATCATTGCTACAAAAGGAGAAGTTGGTATTCATTCAAAGATCCTTATGCCGGGCCTGTATTATTTCTTCCCGATATTCTGGTCTGTAGATCGAGTACCTATCGTAAATATCCCTCCCAACAATATCGGTGTTGTTGAAGCTATTGATGGGATCTCGTTACCGCACGGACGTATCCTTGCGGATGATGTTGAGTGCAATTCATATCAGGATGCAACCCGGTTCCTTGATGGCGGGGGATACAAAGGTGTCCAGAACAGCGTTTTAAGACCCGGTAAATATCGTATTAATACCAAAGTATTTACAGTCAGGTCTTTTAATTCAACAGTTATTGGATCAGAAAAAATTGGTATTGTAACAGCACTTGATGGGATCTCTCTTCCATCAAACCTCGCTATTGCACCGGCTCCCACGGACGGAGATCACAAGCACTTTCAAGACGGCCAATCGTTTATTAATAACAGCGGATACCGTGGCACACAGTTAGAAACGCTTCAGACCGGTGAATATTATATTAACCCCATGCTGTTCAAAGTTGAACAGTGTAGTATGGCAGAGGTTCCCGCTGGTTATGTAGCTGTAATTGTATCGAGTGTTGGAGAAAACATTGAACATTCAACAGAAACCGCACCGCATGTTTCCTTAACGCCGGATTTAGATCAGGCAACTATTACCTCTCGTGAACACGCACTGATTACAAACTGGAATCAGAGGGGTATTATCAGTGATCCGGTCGGCCCGGGAAAATATAACTTAAACAAAGTTGCGTACCGTGCAGAACTTGTACCTACCAGTGCAGTCACTATCAAGTGGGGCACGCGAGACGCTATCGGTGAAACTCCGGTATTGGGTAGTGCAGGCCGTTACGATTCGGAAAAGGCAAACGAGTTCTATGAATACTCACAGCTTAAGGTTACGTCAAAAGACGGTTTCCAGTTAGAAGTTGATGTAAAATTAATTGTTCGTATCCCTCCGGAGAACGCGCCCTATGTTATCTCTAGGTTCGGAAACATCCATAACCTCATCGAACAAGTGGTACACCCGCTCATTGATTCATCGTTCCGTAACGAAGCAGGTACACGTGGAGCAATGGTGTTTATCGGTGAACGGTCTAGACTACAGGAAGACGCGTTAACGAAAGCAAGGGAAGAGTTCCGGAAATACCACGTTGAGGTACAAGGGCTCCTGATTGCATACATCAAGGTTGATCAGGCGCTGCTTGACACACAGACCAAGAGGGAAATTGCAGTCCAGCAACAGGAACAGTACTCTCAGGAAGCCAAGGCTCAAGAGTCTCGTATTGAAGTTGCCGAAAAGACAGCTCGTGCAGATAAGCAGAAAGATATCATTCAGGCAAAACTTCAGATCGACATTAACAAGGATATGGCCGATGCAGCTCGCAGAGAAGCAGAAGGTATCCGGGACTCCACCAAAACAAAGGCTGACGGTACAGCCTATGAGGCGCAGATTAATGGTGAAGGTCAGGCAAAAGCATATGAAGCTCAGGTAAATGTTCTCGGTAAAGAGAGAATTGCGATCCTTAAAGTTATCGAAGAAATCGGTAAGAGTAAAACCAAAATCACACCCGATATCCTTGTCACCGGAGGCGATGGGAAAGATGGGGGTAACAACCTCCTCTTGAACACGTTCTTTGCGCAGATGATGCAGGAAAAGATCGAATCTGGAAAGCCCAAACCCGAGAACAAGTAAGTAATACAATTACTTACTCCTTTTATTTTTTAAGGAGAGTAAAAACATGGCGAACGTCATCTTAAGGGTGGTAATTAGAGGTATACATCCGGTAATTATGGAAAAACAAATAACCCTGCCACACCCCCCAATAAACAAGACCAGTATCAAATTATATCATAATAATGACAAACAACCGCATATGTTCAATATAGACGAAATTATGTATGACACTCGCAACGAATCCTACGAATGTGTTGAGGTAATATCAACCACAATACCGAGATATAAAGAACGGTTGGAAGATATGGGATTTGAACAGGTGAAAATACAGTGAAGAAACAACCTGCGTATAATGAGACAGACGATTTTGAATCGCTTGAAAGTCAGACGTTTATTGAAGAAGATATTGGAGTATTAGAAGAGATTGTAGAAGAGAAAAAACCCGCAGAAAGAAAATCGTCGCGATCAAGTTACAACATGAATATTACGACGACTTTAAAACGCCCGAGGTTTCAGGTTCCGTCAGTTGCCGCCCCGTTTGAAGACGGCGGATGGAACTGTTCTGTCTGTAAAAAACCACTCCCTCACGCGGATTATGTCGGTGAACAAAAAGGAGATTGTTTTAAAGTTGTTGGATATTATTGTCATGAATGCGGTAATAGGTATGTATACGAGAAATATGCAGTCGAAGAAAAACGGTCAAGTAATAAATATATGACAATGGGTAAATGGGAAGTATTCAGGGATTTCTGATGGCTAACCTAACCCTCCACGTTAAAAAGATATATTTTGACCAAATGGAATCTGGAGAGAAAAAGGAGGAATACCGAAAAAAAACACCGTATTGGACAAAACGGTTGGTTGGAAAGACATACGATAACCTTATTATCGCATGTGGATATCCAAAGAAAACAGATCTGGAGAAATATTTAGTATACAAGTATACTGGATATTATGAAAAAACAATTACACACTCGCATTTCGGAGCGAACCCGGAAGAGGTGTTTAGTATCCCCCTAAACCCGTTGGAGAACCATGACAGTTCTGGAAATAGGTCAACGACCCCGCCACAAATGACGGGGCTTGCGAATGGCTAAGCAGGACTAAACAGTAGACTAGACCGAAACAGGTGTGAGAACACAATGTCAAACGCGAAACGAACTACAAGAACGGATCTCAGTGCTTCCCTAGCTCTGCCCACTTCTGGGTGCGCCAACCCCGACGTTCTGGAAACGGAACTAAGTTCGTCTTGCAAGGTCGAAGGGAAAATTAACCCGAAGAAAATTCGGAGTCATAATATGCGTGTACCAGTAATGGATGCCGAAAGACATCCGTTGATGCCGACCACGGGAGTAAGAGCGAGGTTGTTACTGACTCGTGGTCAGGCATCAGCGTACTGGAACAAATTAGGAATATTCTGTATTATACTGAAAAAGAGTGTAGTACCGGATAACCAACCGTTAGCGGTCGGGATAGATCCCGGTTCATCGTTTGAAGGTTGGTCAGTAGTCGGAGCGAAAGCAACGATATTGAACGGGATGTCAGAGACACCAAAACATGTCAAAGATGCAGTTGACCAACGCCGTGTTATGCGGAGATCACGGAGATATCGGAATTGCCGGAGAAGGCAATGTCGGAGTAACCGTAATATAACCAGATCGTTACCGCCGAGCACGTTTGCCCGGTGGAACGCAAAGGTACGGATCTTGGATCAACTAACCAAGATCATCCCGATTACAGATGTAGCGGTTGAAGATGTAGCCGCACGAACGAAAAAAGGTAAGAATATCGGGTGGAACACAAGGTTCTCACCGATTGAGCAGGGTAAGATGTGGTTCTACCAACAGATCGAAAAGAAATATCGGTTGGTAACCTATAAGGGAACAGAGACAAAGGGCTATCGGGACTTCTATCAATTACACAAAACCCCGCAGAAATCCAAGAAATCTTTCTCTGCCCACGCGGTTGATGCGTGGGTACTGGCAGCAACGTTAGTCGGTGCGCAAAAACCAACGGAGTACCGGTTATATTACTGGACACCGATACGATTGCACCGCAGACAACTACATGCATTACAGCCGGGAAAAGATGGAATCCGCAGACCGTATGGGAGTACACGATCCATGCAGTTTACAAGAGGCACACTCGTGAAAGATAAAAACCGCAATCTACAGTATATCGGGGGCACAGCAAATAGCCGTGTATCGCTCCATGATATTAAGTCAGGAAAACGAACCACTCAAAAAACAGATCCAGTCGATCTGACGATCCTGACTCGTATAGCATTCAGAACAGAAGTTATCAGCACATATGGAGGACGCGCTTCCTCCACGGCATAAATACCGTGGTCTCTGCGCTGTTTTTAGGATGAAATTTATTAAACTAACGCCGGAACAATTAATCCTGATATTAGAAAACGAACCCGAACTCAATATAATTCAGGAAGAAATTGTTAGGGGTTATTCAAGTGGAACAAGAAGATTTACCTGATCTTGTGGAGATGAAAGCAATGGGTTATGTTTTAAAAGAATTAAAAGGAATACATAATATCTATTTATCAGATAAAGGAACGGAATATTGTATTTGTGTTCATTGGTGTGATCACTTTGATGGGGATACGGTATACGTTGCAAAATCAGACAACCAGAGTCTAAATAAACAAAGGATACTCGAATCTGCAAGAACGGTTGAAAACAATTATAATAACTATATGAATAATGAGGGAGAATTCCTCGAATCAATTCGATTGGAATATGATAACGGGAGTTTGTTTAACCGTATATTCCGTCGCAGATCTCGACAAACACAAACGACAAAATTAGATAAAAACACGCCAATTAAAACAGAACCAAAAGATCCAGATCAACAACATGACAATCGATGGAACTCAATTGAAGTTGTATTACCGAATGACAGGTAACGGGGTATAATAAATGGAAGCGAATATAGCCGGTTTTTCACATATATCGACAGTAGATTGGTATGGCAATTCAGTCGCCTCGGTTTTCTTTATGGGGTGTACGCTAGGGTGTAATGACTGCCAAAACAAAACGATCAGGAATGGCAGTCAATATACCAATGTCGATAAAGTCAAAGAAATGATTCTGGAAGCAGAACCTTTAATTTCGGGCGTTGTCTTCACCGGAGGTGAACCCTGCGAGCAAGTCGAACCATTAGAGCACCTTATTATATGGTGTAAATCAAGAAACCTGAAAACATTTATACATACATCAGGAAACAAACCAGAAGAACTTAAACGGGTTTTGTCTCTTGTTGATGGGGTTCGTATTGATTATAAACCCGTGGAACAGTTTCAGGTATCAGAAGACAAGGATAAACAATATCGGTATAAAAGCAATTTTATTACAAGTCTTCGGGATATTCAGGATAAAGGAATTAATTATTGGGTATCCGCAGTCATACTCAACAACTCAAACAGATCTTTAATTGAAGAAAAACGCACGTTCCTCGATAAATTAGTAGATGCGAAACATATTATCATAGTTCAGGGCAACGAAAAACATGCGTTATCCCCGAACGAAATGACAGATTTGTTTGATAATTGTTATATATGCACACGCCAAAACGGGTTGCAGTGGATACCTAAACGAATGGAATGATAATTATGAAAAAAACAGAATATATTTTTGAAGTACCTAACCCAAAAAGATGCGAATTATGCGAACATCTGGTTAAAGAACCAGTAGATTGGGGATTCGAACCGTATTGTATAATGAAATTCATACCTCTTGAAGTATGGCAATGGATTCAGGTGCACGGATGTGCATCGTTCAAATCATTGGAGAATGAAAAACTCGATGCAATCTCTTGCAGGAGGCACAATGATTAAAAAAGAGGTTTTGTTGCAGGATGAAGAGGGGTATGAACTAATAATATATGTGTATGACACAGAGAAATCAGATGTGGTACGATAAGATAATGGTGTAAAAAATACAAAAGGTGAATGATAAAATGGTAGAACAGGACAATTCGCAAGACAACTTACCGGAATCTGTGAAAATGGCTGGTGTAACATATAAAATTAATAAGTTGTCAATGAAAGACGGTGGAGAAGTTTTATTCCATCGTGCTATTGTAAACATAAGTGATGAGTATACCAAAGATAAAGCGGAAGAAGCGTTATTCCACGAGTTTATGGAAATAATTAACGAAATTTATGAGTTAGAATTGCCCCATTATAAGATCCAGATCATGGGGTCAGCAACCCATCAGTTGTTTAAAGACAATGACTTATATTTCTACGAAGATCCAAATAAAAAGATAGAATAAGAGGCAAATCATGGCAGCAAGAAAAACACCCCCTAAACATGACGAGCATGGACGGTTTGCGAAAATCGATAAATCTGAAAAGAAACGTATTGCGATTACTATCCCAACGGATTCAAAAAAACAGGAGGACGACTAATGGAAGTGAAGAGAGTCACCAAATCTTTGTTTATACTCCCATTGTATGAACGAGTCATATCAGATCAGGGGTATTGGACGAATTATACGAAATGTATGGAATTAGATGGCGTCGGTTTTTTCTTAAAGTATAATGAACCGGGGCAAGAAAACGATCACGATTGGATACGGAGGCATGCAGCGTTACGTAAAGAATGTGAAACAACCGTTGAAGCCAAAGATCTGCAATCTGCAATCAATAGGTTCCATAATGAATGGTATGGTGCAAAAATAGGGGGTGAAGATGAAAAAGCGAAAGCAGTGTGGATAAACCGAAAGAAACCAATACTTGAAATCCCTCCTTGTAGGAGTTATAGATTGAGGGAACAAGAAGGAGATGTAATCTGTGGAGATCCAAACGAATACGGGCACGCCGGGTGCGTATTCGGTCAGTTCGATGCACCCGAAGGTGGATGTGTGGGAAGTAGATTCTATGAAGCGATTTCAAAAGACATTGTGGATGGTCATTGGATAGATAAGATCCAACCGGAAACGTATATGATTAACGAACGAGAGTATAAGTTACACTCGTGGAGACAAATTCCCTTACAGGAGGAAGAACATGACTGAAAAAAGAAAGTATGATTATAAAGTAACCGTGGCATCGATCCTTATTACAGGACTTAAAAGAGGGTATGGCGAAGAAAAAGAAAAAACCGAGAGAGTAAAATTACCTTTATTTGGGGGATGTAATAATGTCCCCTATGATGTTGACGGTTCAGAACTTCATCACGCGTTGGCCCAGAGTGGTATTGAAGATAAAACATATCACTTTACGGAACTTTGCTGTGATGAGTTTAAATTATTCTTAAAACAAAGTGATAACCGTCAGTATCTCCGTTCGCTTGCAGGGTGTATGGAAACTTACAACGATCCTGTCCATATCTTCCACTGCCCGTTTTGTGGGAAACGTATTCGGTTTGAAGACAAAGTTCTCGGGACGTTCAGGATTGGAAAAGAGAAGAGAGAAGTATGCACACAAAAGTTTGAGAAGGTGGGGTAAGGGCATGATCAAAGAACGCAGTGACAACCGGTTCCTATGTCACCAAGATATTCATAACGATATAGCAGCGCGAGCAGTAGCAACCGAGCGTGAAAAAATAAATACAGGTGTGGATGAAATTATATCAATGTCCGAAAATCTTTTGGATCACCTTGAAAATAACGACATATCCTACCTTAATATAAAAAAGACTGTCAGGTGGGTAAAAGAACGAGCAGAGCGCCTTCGCAGTCAATCCATCGACGAACAGAAGCGCGAGCCGCCATGTGATCTGTGCGGCCAAGGTGCATTACTTTGCGATACATGCCAAAAGAATCAGAAACGTGAAGGAATAAAATGAGACGAATAATTCCTATTCTTCGTGTGTGGTGGAATTTCCATAAACCAATACCTCATAATGAATTTGATCTGTCGTTAGATATGGATGCCGATTACGTTTCCGATATATTAGATCAAATTAATTATTGGAAACAGAAACATGCAGATTACAGTCGTACGCTTTGTCGTAGGCGAGATGCCGCACATATCGCTGATATGAAACGGAGTGAGCAGACACGGGGAGAATAATGAATGGGTATGTATGTTTTTCGCGGAAATAATAACACATTCAGAGATGGAAAATTACACTTCTTTGTTTGTAATGAATGTGGATCAGTAGATTTAAAAGATCCGAGAGAATCAGAATCCGATCATCGGGACGTATTACGATTTACCTGCAATTCGTGTGGGAACACTCCGTATTGGCGATGGATGCATGTTGAAGATGCAATTCAGATATCTGATGAAAATGCGGAAACAATAAAACGTGAAATTTGTGGACAGAACGGTTGGAATCCAGACGAGTATAAGTTTAAGGTGAAACCATGAGTCTAAACGAATCCGCACAAAAGAAACCTCTTGAACAAATGTCTGAAGTGGAATTATACCTGCTTATTAACACCGCAAGTTATATCCAATGGAGGATGAACCACGATGCCGCAGACGGGAGAATCCCAAACGAGGGTATTGATGAATCAATTAAAAATCTTTATCAAATTCAAAAGAATGCAATGAAACAGTTAAAACGGTTTGATATCACACCATTCACAAAAAATGGGAAAACATCATCCGATGCATACAAACAGTGGTTCCACAAATGGGATAAATATGTAAAAAACCTCTCTCAAGACGATTATGATAAACTCGAAGAACAAATTAACAACGGCGACGCCAGTTGTATTAAGGCGGGATAATTAAAATGGGAAACACAACAAAATTTATTATTGTTCTGGCAATCATATTACTATCACTTCCATGCGTGACCAGCGCGTACGAACAAGGTGATATTGTTCCATGTTCGGATTTTACCCGGGTGGTAGATCATTGGCGCGAACCAGAACATACGTTTTTTGACCAAGATAAAATTGTAATGATCAATTACGTCCAAATAGGTGGGCGTTCAATTAAATTTGATGTTTCAGATAAAATATATAATAACGTCACTCCAGATACATACATCGTGAAAACCGGTAATATACTGGTGACGAGTATATGGGGATTTGACTGGTTATTTGACAACCTTAATTCAAAACGACCAATACGGGATAATCAGGTATACAACCTTAAAGTGGTTGACGATGATATGAGAAATTCTTGCATGGTGATCTAAATGATTAATGAATATTTACCCTATTTTATCGCGCTCGGCGGGATTATTTTAATTCCACTGGCTATCATGTTAATAACGATGGGAAAAACCATCGAAGAACTGCCGACAGAAAAGAGGAATTCAATCAGATCGTTATCCAGCCCAATACCGGCGACGAAGATTGCAGGTATACTTATCATAATGGGATACTTCGCAAGTGCATATGCATCAATCCAACCAGAAAAAATATTTATGGTTCTTGGGATTGCCGGAATGGTTGGAATGTATTTAATTATGATGACAGCGATAGTTTTTTCATTTGCAGTATATTCAGCAATTAACAAAAGAAACAAAGAACACGGGATCGTGACATAAATGTACTCGTGGTTTGGCTTTTGTGATGTTTGCAGAACAGAATTAGCAGAGAATGGGCACTGTAATGCAGGAAATTATTCTACAAAATCCTGTTACTGCCCGAAATGTCACAAACAATTTGAATATGACACTCGGCGCGATCCTTGTTGGAAACCGAACCCCCCGCTTTCCTCTGAAGACGAAGTGCCCCCGAAAAGATATCTGTCGGAGCGAGAGAAAGATCTTCTGAAAGAAATCTTTGAAGTTATTAGTAAAGAGAAAGAAAAACACCGTAGTATTATTGAGTGGAAATCTGATGGGGAAAGTGAAGACACACCACTAACGCAAACGGCAACGGATGCGCTATGGGGTGTCGAAGAATGCGAGTTGGCGTTAAAAAGAGAGTTTGGATTAGTGGATAAGTAATAACTCATGGATGTAAATGTAAAATGACTGATATAAAAATAATATCCGGTGGTCAAACAGGAGCTGATCAGGGCGGTCTGAAAGCAGCAAAAGATGCAAACTTGCCGACAGGAGGGTATGCACCGAGAGGGTATTTGACTGAGAACGGAGCAGATCCGTCTTTAAAAAAATATGGATTAATAGACTCGAATTTAAATTATGTCGGGAGAACAGCACTTAACGCACAGTTAGCTGATTTCACCTTGTGGTTTGGAGATGCAGATTCAGCGGGGTATATTGCGACACAAAGAGAATGTAAGATCGCAAGACGACCTTTTATTAATGTTGGGTGGAATGGCCCGTACTGGATTGCAGAACAGATTAAAAAACAAACGTCGGCATTTATCAGTGATTCTATATGTATAAATATTGCAGGCTCCAGAGAATCGAAATCACCCGGGTTGGAGAAATACGTTAGGAAAGTCTTGTATCAGACATTACTATTATATCTCCGGGGGTACTTAAATCCTAACGAATCAGATCCATATCCTTGTGGGAACATGATTTATGGTGAAAAAGTATTATGCGAATTAGGCCACAAATCTGATTGCAATGATAATACAAAAAAAGGATTGGGTTGTGCTGTAGGATTTACGAGGGCAAATTATGACGAAAGACGAGTATAAATTTAAAAATAAGGGTATGAACGATTTTTGTGAAACCACAAAAGAGCAAATTGCGAGATCTCTTAATACGCCCAAAGATAATATTGCGTGTAAGGGATTCTGCATATACTTCTTAAGCAAACCCGACGGTGTTTTAATTAAAGAGAATATCGTTTTGAAGGGTTTCGAACTTGACGATTATGGCGACTGACCTACTCCCACGGCTAAAGCCTGTGGGGTTCTTAACGTTGCCGGGTATTTCGGTATTGCGTCGATAAGGGGGATCAGTGCTCCCGTTGTACGAATCATTGTCTTCGTACAAGCGATCTCAGTTATCGGAACAACGACTGAATACCAACATTGTTCCACTGAAATCTACATTGTTGGCGTTCCTAACAAAGAGGAACTAAATTGCGCAGCAAATGGTTAGTTTCTGTCCACAATCTAGTTAAAAGGTGCGATTTAATGCTTAATAAATGTATTGTTGGTACGAATAACGCCATTCATCCCATCACTAAAGCGATGGGCTTTCTGGCTGCTTTAAGCGTAAGGTTTTACAATGGCCGATCATAATATTACAGACGAGGAACTACAAAGATTAAATACTCTCGTTCGTGTCATGTCTTCTGAATTTATGGCAGAGGAGATAGCCCGAATTCATACTGCCGTATATCCGGCGAGGATGTGGGATGTCAATAGAGATGATTATCCCAGTCGCAGAGATTATTATGATAGTTTCATTCGCAACCATATGATTAAAGAGCACGTAGAAGAAATCGCACAAATTCTTGCAATAGTAGAACAGCGCAATCAATCTCAAAGCAGCAATCAGAACCAACGAACGAGTCAACCGAATCGGTTTGCGGACATTGATATCGTATGAACGTTATTTACCAGAAATATATATCCAGAGACGACGCACGTAATAACCCATCTATTATATACATATTTGGGGATAACGATGCGAGATCCGGGTACGGTGGGCAGGCCAGAGAGTTACGCGGTGAAAAGAACGGGTTTGGAGTACGTGTTAAAAAACTCCCCTCGCTTGAAGAAAATGCATTTTATACTGATAATGAGTATGAAAGCAACTGTCAGAAAATATCAGAGGATATAAAAAACATTAAAGATCGGTGCTCTGAAGAGACCACTATTATATTTCCGAAAGCTGGTATTGGGACTGGCAGAGCGTGGTTGAGATTCAAAGCTCCAAGAACGTATCAGTATCTTTGTAACAAATTATACGAACAATTAGGTATTAAAAACGGGGCATCAATACACAATCTATAAGTATGAGACAAAGATTCCCATATCTATATGCATATTTTTAGTTTTGTAATCACTTTTTGAGGGTATATAAAGAACCGGTAATAACATATAAATCTGAAGACATTAACAATGAATTGTGTGAAACATATCGATATTTTTTTGAAATTTTACTGGTAAAATATTTTTACGAAATTTATACATATACATAAAAAAACGACATAGTTTTAAATACACATACTTACAATACTGTAAACATGTTATCTGATACAAATCTGGCAACAAAGCGCATCCCGGTGACACCCACCATGTGGGCGACACTCAATAAATTGCGCCAACCCGGGCAATCTTATACCGAGTTATTTGAGGAAATATTTGCAGTTCTCAAAAAAGATGAGGGTTCGAGGTTTAAACCAGATCTTAAAATCATCTCTGATCGAATGCGTATGGAAAAATGGTGATAAAAATGTTTGAACTACAAGGAAAATATACAAAGGCATTAGTGACTATCGATAATGTCGAAGCGGAATGCATATCACAGATTATGGGATTCTTAAATCACCCATTATACGAAGGATGTAACATCGTTATCCAACCAGATACACACGGAGGAAAAGGCAGTGTGATTGGATTTACCTGCACGCTTAGTGGAAAAGGCGTGTGCAGTAACGTCGTAGGGGTAGATCTAAGTTGTGGTATAAACTGCTGGGAAATTGACGAAGTAAATCTTATGGATCGTCTCGACAGTAACGTTCGTAAAGTGGTTCCATTAGGTGCAACGCTACATAAATCCGCACTATTCCATATGGAAAAGGATTACCCGTGGAGAGATGTAAGTAAAGACGTCTGGCACTTTGTGGCAATGTATAACAAGAAGTTTGGTACAGACTATATAGCACCTGATATTAACTACGGATGGTATAAATCCCTTGCAGAGAAGTTACTAAATAAAGGCCAGAAACTCGATGACTTTTTAGGGAATGTAGATCGTAGTGTAGGCACGCTCGGTGGCGGCAACCACTTTATTGAAGTGGATATCGATAAACGCGGTCAGCACTATCTTGTCATTCACAGTGGTAGCCGTAATCTCGGGAAGCGCGTAGCGGAATATTTCCAAAAACTTGCCGAAGGACAAGAACACAACGCAGGATATAACAAAGATCTGGCATATCTCAAAGGACAAGATGCAGTTGACTACTTCGTAGCAATGGTGTTTATGAAAAAGTTTGCGAGTCTGAACCGTGACACAATGGGCGAATTGATCTCAAAGCACTGTGATCTCCATATCCGTAACAAGATTGAAACCACGCACAACTTTATCGACGACAAGGATTTCGTGATCCGTAAAGGTGCGATTCGCAGTTACAAAGGTGAAAGAATGATTATTCCGTTCAACATGCGGGACGGGTCATGGATCGTGGAAGGTAAATCCAACGAAGAGTGGAACAACTCTGCGCCGCATGGAGCAGGCCGCGTCATGTCACGCAATCAGGCGAAACGCACACTCAAACTTGAGGATTTCGAAGAGCAGATGAAAGGTATCTATACGACGAGCGTATGTAGGGCGACACTGGATGAAGCACCGGACACGTATAAACCGGCAGCGATTATTCAGGACGCTATCAAAGATACGGCGACAATTATCCACAACCTCAAACCGGTTTATAATCTCAAGAGTTCGGAAGAGGGTGTATTTGGGAAGAAGAAAAAGTTTGCAACATCGGGAAATACCCCCGATGATGTATGGGCGCGAGTTAAGGAAACCTTACCGCAGGAGTTAATAACAAAAAACACAGAACAGGAATATAGAGCAGAGTTTGAGAGATCTCCGCGAGATTTCTGTGAAAAGTATAGGGAGGAATAATGAAGAGAATTGACTATACCTTACCCTATGAGGAACGAGAAGTAATGTGCAATAAGTGTGGTCATAAAGGAAAAGTTGCCGAATTCCCGCAGAAACGGTGTACCGTATGCGGGAACTTTAAATTTATTCACGGGGATGGACGGGAAAGAGGGATTTAACCTATGAGCGATCATTTGCACATCGATGTCCATGCAGAAATTTATGATAAATGGGAAGATGCCCACAATAAAGAGAAAGTAGACATGATTGAACATCGTCTTAAATTAGTTGTGGAAAAAGAGTTGTATGATATGGGATATGGCAAAGAAACGAAAGATATGTTTGTATATGCATCTGTACGGTAAGGAATGAATTATGGAAGCAAACGAAGTAAAACACGGAGATATATTATATGTGGATTCCTCGTTTTACATAGATCACGGGGAAGACGATATTTGTGGAGGATTAGCCACAGTAAAATGCGTTAAGAAATCAACACACTTATCAGAAGATAACTGTAATTATTATATGATTGAGTTCTACGGATTAGAAGGGAACTATTACAACCTAAAAAGTCTTCTGGAAGATCAGAATGAATTAAAAAAAGAGTTTGGGAATGAATTAGCACACAGGTGTCCGGATTATGGTTGAATACATAAGAGATGCAGGGTTTGGTGACAAACCTCATATTTATGATGAGAACTGGGATGAAAACGGGTTTATGGCAAGTATGGGATTTGTAAAAGAATTATGTCCTGTATGTAAAGCACATTTACGCCCAACAGATAGTGGAACTTTGATCTGTTTAAACGCATGCCATTTCAGTAAATCCCTAAAAGAATCATTTGTTCAGGCAATGATAGAATCAGAAAAACGGGTGAGGGAACAAAACGAAATTAACTCAGAAAATTAATTCCTTTTTCAGAAAGTATATATCTGCAAGCAGCCATACAATAATTTAGCAAGTGGTGGTGGAATGAGTATCGATTGGACATACAGGAAAGATTGCAGTTCGCTCTCATTATATGAGAAAGTCGGGGTAGTAAATATAATCATCTCGATAGCGGAATGCTGGTATCTCACGTCTTTAAATTTAATCGTGGGATGTTCAGCCGTAATACTATATTGCGTTTTTATTATCTTAATAACACAAGCGGAAAAACACGATATTATTGATGTACGAAGAAAAGAGGTGTCCAAAGAATGAAATCCATTACGTTAACAGACACTCAAAAAGAGTTGTTCAAAACAAAAGGCGGGGGAATTTTAATCTCTGAAAAAAGGATTGGGCACGTAGGGGAGAAATTCTCTATTGACGACAGAAACTTTAAAATTACGTCAGATAATCGGTGTCAGATATATCTGTTAACGAAGGATCACGCAGTAGCCGCTGGCTATGATACTCTTGATACACTGACGACAACATTGGAAAAAGCGTTTAAAGATTATCATCGCAATATGGATATTACTATGAGTTGCACCGATACCGTATACCTACAGTATTTTTCAGAGGATATTTAAATGGTTGCAGATATGTATTCGCTTATACACTCAATCATGTACCCACTCATAGGTACAAGCTGGGTTGCCCTATTCTGGTGCATTTGTGCCTTTGTAGGTATAGTGGGGTTTGGTATATTTGTTTTAGGTATGATCACGCAGAACCCCGGGGTAATCACTATAGGTTGTGTACTAATGGCTATGTGGTGTGCAGGAACAATCGCGATAAATTACCTTGAAGGCGAGCACGATAAAACGCGAACGTATTCTATAGTCCCTGCATACGTATATAATTCATCAACACATCAGGAAATTGTAAGTTTGGGTTCAGACACCGAGTATACAATGTCAGGTTCCGGGAAATATAGGACGGCATTTACAATCGGATCGGGGTCGATGACGATTAATGGGAACACCTTTCCCGTATATGTATACTATAAAAAACTCGGAGATCGTTCTTATATGAGAGATCAGATACCGAGTACAGGTGTATTCATTAATGAAGATAACGAAACGCAACCGAATATTGAGATAGTAACTCAACACACGACCTCGGAGAAACACATATATGATGATAACGGAGAAGTTCGCGGAGGCGTCGAATCAAGTTCCGTAATTAAAACCATTATTCATGTTCCGGAGGGAACGATTGTGAAAGAGTTGAATTTAGTTGCAGGACAAGGGGGAATGTAAAGCATGTAATTCATTCCCGTAGAAACAAAACATGTCAGAAGCGAAGCAATAAGAACAAACAAAAATTAAAACGAGGAAAAAAATATGATGAAAAAATTAGTTATCTTGGCCGTCGTAGTAATTGCACTGGCACTGTCAGTATTAGCAATTAGTAACGTTCCGGATTCAACAACCGAACCGATTGTTACCGATATCGACACGACGACCCCCGTATCGATTGATGAGAACGACACCGTTATTATTACGGTGAGTCCCACCGCAACGATTATTAAACCGACGCCGGTTTCAACGCTCGAAAGCATGAGGAATGCTAGGATGTTGAGTAACGGCGAGTGGTATCCGAACTACAAAGTTGCTCCGATTGTTGTGGATAAAGGGTGATGGAAAAGGTGCATTGTATATTATGTTAAGTTGTCACCACAACCTGATTAGTACATCATTCACCTTACAGAGCCTGAATAACACCAACAATGTCAACTACGTCAATGGAAACCTTGTAGTCAAGGATTTCACTGATCTGTTCGAGAAAGTAGGTAATGAAACCACTTATGAACTAAACCATAACGGTGAATGGGATACAAGGATCGAACCCGGTCTTTATCTTGTCACACTGCTTGACGGTAACGGAGGCCAACCAGAATATGCAATTGTTCGGGTTGTTGAAAAACACTCTGTATATGTCGTGTTCATCGGGCACGGTGTGTCGATGGGTAGCGACGACAAAGAGGAAGTGGTGTGTTACGTATCGCCCGCATGGGATGAGACCATTGTGGATGAGGAAGGTTGGGATGAAACTATTGTTGATGTTCCGGCATGGACTGAGACTATTCCAGCAGTAACCCATCCAGTACACCACGATGCAGTAACCCATATCGTACATCACGAGGCAATTACGCACCCTGAAACTATTGTTGATACTCCGGCATGGGACGAGACTGTAATAGACACACCTGCGTATGATGAAACGATTATTGATGTTCCCGCACACACCGAATACCGTGTGAAAGGACACTGGGATTACTACTGGTGGAATCACTATTGGGATCATTCGAATTCATGGTCATCGTGGTCGGATAATATCCCCGATTTCTATTCAGAGATTCCGAATAATGATAAGCAGACAAGGAATGTGGAAGCGGTAACCCATCCAGTACACCACGATGCAGTAACCCATATCGTACATCACGAGGCAATTACGCACACCGAAACTATTGTTGATACACCCGCATGGGACGAGACAGTAGAGGATGAAGAGGGTTGGGACGAGATAGTAGTTGATGTTCCGGAACGAACAGTTCCCCACGATGCAGTAACTCATACATTACACCACGATGAAACAACACATGTAGTTCATCATGAGGAAGTTACGCGCTGTGAGGGCGACGAGACCCCCACACCAACCTAATTTTTTTTAATTGGTCTCTGTAAAAAGGAGCATGAACCATGTCTGATAACCCAACTTACGAAATCGACATTCCTCCGATGGCATCAGCAGATATTGAAAAATTTAAAGAAGATGTAATGGGAGGTCGAGGAAAATTATGGATGGTACTCACGGAGGAACAAGAAGATTTCAGAAGGTATCGGGGCGTATTATTCTCAAAAACCGGAAAGTGGATAAGTGTTTTCATTGATATGGGGATAGATTATTGTTATGTTACAATTCCGGAACGAGATGGTGGTATCTCTGAATATGATGTTGCGAAGGAAGTAAGGGACGCGATGGGTGGAAGTAAAATTTATCACGATGGGGTTAAAATAAAAGATGGCAATTAACAAAGAATGTTTTAAACAATCAGCAAAACACGATTTTATACGGGTACTACTTGGAATATTTGCAGTTGTTGTGTGTATTGCAACAATTTTAATCGGGCAATGGGCAACACCGTTTGTTTATGGAGCAATTACGAGGGTTTATGGAGCAATTGCGAGTTCTGGTTTATACACGGAACAAAACGGGATTGTTATAGTTACTTTATCTGGGATTGGAGTATGTACTTTGTTGGCACTTTCTGCAAAAAAAAATACCCTCGATGGAAATGCAATTTATTGGTTCCTCCTTCTTAATTTAGCATGGGTTTTCAGTTATTGGACAATATCATCTGTAAACAATTTCCCGAATGAGACAATAGTAACAATAGTTCTCGGTATCTTTTGTTGTATTAAAGAACCCCTGTTGTTTGCATGTGTGAGGTGCAAAAAATGAAACCGGTATATAAATTTCATCTAGAACCATTACTAACATTAACGGTAATTAGTGTGTATCGTATAGAAGTACCCGGTAATATTTTCGAAAAAATAAATATTTTTAATAGATTTTTTGTTAATCAAGTACGAATATACAAGACCGCTTGTTATCATGAAGAGGTAGCTAACGAGATCATGAAAATAAAACAAAATCTGCCCCAAATGATAGCCGAGTATGAACTAGAAAGACACCTTATAGAAACCCGCAAAGAAATTATCAAGAGAGCATTATCGGAAGTATACACACCAGAGTATAAAAATCGGGGTAGTGTAAAATGACAGCTCATCCCAATAGGTGCAAACATTGCAAATTCGGGTTCGGAAATACCGGGTCACATTGGTGTTATCGGTATCCTGAAAGCAACGGTGAACAGAGACAGTGGATTGAACAGAACATTTATGACTCATTTATAGCGATATTGGGGTGCGCATCGTTTGAATATTGTCCGGAAGAAGAAAAACTAGAAACGTTAAATGACCTTAAAGATAAAATCCTTATAAAATATTCAACAGAAACGACAAATGGAACCGATCAAGACCTGTCGGGAGAAACTGTAATGGCTGTAATTAAAGATATTGACAGAGAAATTGATGAAATCATGGAGAAAGATAAGGGACATGACAAATGATTATCTGATTAACGATGAAGACGATCCAGTAATGGTGATATAATATGAGAACCGAAGAACAATATAATTGTGTAAAAACACGAACAAAACGATATTGCGACGACTGCGGGAAAGAAATCATCCGAGAAGATTATTGCAGCCAGCAATGTTATATCTGCGGAAAAGATATTTGTAAGGAGTGTGTCTCTAACAGCAAATACTATGGGGATACATATGTAGTATTCTGCAACTCCTGTTGTAATACATATAATAAACACAAACCGGAACTGGATCGTCTGGAATTAGAACGAGATACAGTATATAAATTATTCTTGAAAGAAGCGAAAGAGAAACGGATCAGAAAAGATGGTTGAACGCGCTCATACCTAAAAAAAATATTTTGATCAACAGATAACGATAACCTTCCCGAATACTGAGTGATTGATAGGCAAATCTTCTTGAACTATTAAATATAATATCTGGTGATTAGGATGGCGAATCAAAACCTTAACAACTGTGAATTGTGTGGGGGCGATGTAGATGTCAATTATTATGTCGGTGGCCCCTGTCGATATTTATGCGATCATTGTAAGGAGATTATCCACACGTGGGAGGAAAAGAAAGAACGTCATCGCAAGTTAACCAAAGAATTGGGTCGGAGAATGCATGACTGAATCCACTCGGAACCCCAACAAAATATTCTCGCGCGATATTTATCCAACGATATACCACTTACCCGGTTCGAGATTTAGTAATTTAAAAGACAGACGCATCGATGCGAGCGAAATGGAAAAATTCATTACGAATCCGGATCACGGCGATGTTATAATTATTACTGAGAAGCTTGATGGAAGCTCAACAGGAGTAGCGAAACTCGATGGGAAAATTATCGCGGTTATCAGGAAAGGATACCTTTGCGAACATTCAAAACATTTACAACACCGGGTCTTTGCGCAATGGGTAAAAAAGAGAGAGGTTTTGTTTGATAAACTCCTCAACGAAGGAGAATACGTTTGCGGAGAATGGTTAATTCAAGCTCACGGGACAATATATATCTTAACCAACCGCAGTCCTTTTGTAGTATTTGATCTTTTCAGTAATGGCAAACGCATCCCGTATGCGCACCTCCGCGAGAAATGTGCATATGTAGGTTTGACAATGGTTCCTATACTATACTGGAACACTGACCCGATACCGGTAAACCTTGCAATGGAAAAACTTGGTGAGTTTGGGCATTACGGAGCTATAGAACCGGCAGAAGGAGCCGTCTGGCGACGTGAGAATAACGGCGAGTGTTACCCGGTTCTTGCGAAGTATGTAAGGCCGGTGAAAGAACCCGGCAAATATTTAGAGGATCAAACCAAAAAACTCCCCATATGGAATGTAGCATTAGAGGATCTACTATGACGAGAAAAATTCAGACGAAAGAAGCGAAGTTCCTTAGGTACTTACAAGATCTCCGAAGAAGGCGGGTTAAAAAATTTACCTCTAACACAATAGCATTTGATCTCAAGTTAATCCCAAACGAGGTAGCGAACTTTTTACGGTGTACCAAAGGAGTAAGAAGCGTTCCTTATATCACAAAAAACGGAAATGAAAAACATATCGGGCAATATGAGTTTGAACCCGGCGTAAAACTGGAATACCCGGCAAACTTTTAATCTTGCAACCAGATCTGCAATAAACTATATGATGCTATACACAAAAAAAGCGGTTGTTTGTTAGAAATGGATATTATAGCGATTTTGTTGTTAATAGGTAGACTTTCAATAATAATTGGTATATCACTATTCATTCTTCCGGGAGTATTGGCGGTGTGGTATTCGGGGGGTAGTCTTTCATCAGAAATCGAAAACCATCCGAAAATAGAGCGATATTTATCTGACTTTCACCGAGATCCAAGAAAAACGATATTTATTAGTACTGGCCTTTGTGAGATAGGATTCTCTATTGTAGTATATTTAATGGTAAACGGACTAGTGGCCTCTTAAAGAACTCATATGGGGGTAAAAAGATGTATGATATAGCGTTCATTTTAACAATATCAAAAATAATAATTGCTGTTGGAGTATGTGATATAGTGTTTGGATGTTTAAAGCACGCTGGTTGTTTGCCCAGTTTTGATACGGGAGAAGAAACACACACATCTCCTATCTCGATGATATATTTTGGCGCGATTTTAATGAATATAGGGACGTATATTTTGATAGGTTCAGACTTCCTTGGTGTTCACGTGATGTGGTAATATGGATTTTGGATTACTGTTGTTATTAATTATAGCAAAAATAGTGCTATATACAGGAATGGTATGTATGTCATTCGGTCTGACGTTTAAATTTTTAAGCATCAGTCATCTTTTACCCAGATCGGGAGATGAAATGGTGCAGACGTTTTTCAAAGGAATAATGCTGATTGCTGCAATTTTATTGAATATGGGAGGATATCTTTTGATGGGATTATATTTCAGTGGAATAAACATAAATTTGTTTTGATATTATGACATGGTAATATGTATGGATTAATCTGTAATATGATGGGGAGGTTAACAGCACATATCAAATTAGAGTGGCGGTTTACCGCGCATAGCGTCATCGACAACTTTATCCATCTCATCTTGGGTGCGGTAACCAAAACAACCGAGCTCGACAAGCCACCCGACAAAGAGCAATCCCGCAAACATACCTGTGATTACGGTGATACAAGATACCAGCAATGCGAACCCGGAGAAGGGTTCGTTATAACTCACGTAGTTATTGTACCAATATGTATATGCAGAAATTCCAGCCATAACTGCAACAGCCAATCCAACTTTAAGATTATGTGATACCATACTCAGGAAATAAGACTTACTATTATTTAACCATTTTACCATTACCCCCAAGAAAAATTTTTTATAAAAATAATGATAGGGAAACGCAATGCATAATTTTAGGTTTTGTATACAAATAACAATCATATAGGATCAAAAATTTACGTCGGAGGAAACGCTTATATGCATGTAAGTCCTTCTTAGGTTCTGCTCAACAGCAAACAAAAAGAGGGGTGTTTTTTTGGTAACTTATAATGACAAGGAACGAGCGATAATCGATCAGTTTAACCGGTTTACGCCAAATGCAAATTCTAACAAATCAAAATATGAACAATATCTTGAATCAATCCCATTTGAAGAAAGACGGTATAAATGTCATACTTGTTATGCAATTTTAAACAATTCAGATTTGGTTAATGGTCATTGCCCCTGTGGAGAAAAACATCTCGTGCCCATGTGCACCTTAGATCATAATGGATGTGGACATGATATAACATCAGGAATACATATTTGCCCAGTGTGTGGTGAACCGGTGTGTGGACAATGTGGCGATCATTCAGTATTTATTGTTAGTCGTGTCACCGGATATTTGAGTAATATAAATTCATGGAACGCTGGTAAGAGAGCAGAATTAATAGATCGTGTACGAACAGACCCGGAAAAAATCGGGCAACTCTTATAAATCACATTTTTAGTCACAATATTTATATGCATTCCAACCCCACACATATCTATGGTTTCTCGTAGGCCGGATATCCTAGCAAATGATGTAGTTAATCTTTATAAATCAGGAAAAAATTATCGTGAAATTGCTAAATATTTTAATACGGATTCAAAAATTATTATTTCACGACTTGAGAAAGCGGGTATTCACGTTGAAAAACTAACGACAGAATTACGTCAAGATTTAGATAACTCAAAAATCAAAGAGTTGTATAGTGGGGGGGTATCGTCGGAAAAAATAGCAAAACTTGTTGGGTGCACAGATGTTACTGTTTGCAACAGGTTAAAAAGAATGGGAATTATATTCCCAAAAATAGATCGTGACGATATAGATTTAGATGATGTAATACATATGTATAATATTGAAAAAAAGAGTGCTCGCGAAATAGGTAAAAAATATAATGCATCTCATACGTTAATATATAGAAAACTAGAACAAGCAGGGTATAACCGCAGGAGTCAAAAAGAAGCTCTTGAAAAATATGCAAGAATAAATGAATGTGTTGTATGTGGGGAAAAATTTAGACCTAAAGCAAAATGGACGGATACCAACGGGTTAAATCGCAAAACTTGTAGTAAACTATGCCACTCAGCATTAATGTCATCTTTAACATCAGACGAGAAATCACACAATTGGAAAGGGAGAGCATCACAACCCCATTATCAGAGGATTGCAAAAATATTAAAACCAACGACAACATGTGAAATCTGCAATGAAGAAATAGTAACAGAACGTAAAGATACACACCATATGGATAGAGATCATACAAATAATACAAGTGATAATCTCCATATATGGTGTGTTAAATGCCATGCGAAATATCATTATATCACGGACGACCGAGGATTGAGGGGGTGGAATCCAAATACACCAAAATTAAAAGAGTTTAAAAATAAATTAGACGAGTTGGGAATACCTTATACTATCCACGCATATTTTTAGCAAAAATCCAAAATATAAATTAATAATATATCAAATTCTAAAAATTTAATCGAGTATAAATACTTATAAAGCGTATGCTATAATTATGCCAAGGAAGATTTTAGGAAAGGATATGACGGAATCTAAACCAAAGGCGAAACCATCGCGGTTTAGTGATTTGGATATTGTGGATAAAGACACGTCTTCAGGAACACCGATTACAGAAGTGACAAACCAGCCGACAGAAATTGTATGTCTTCTCGATAGATCCGGTTCAATGGGCAGTATCGTAGACGATGCCATTGGAGGTTTTAATTCATTCCTTAATGAACAGCAGAATGAACCCGGCGAAGCTACAATGACAATTATTTTGTTCGATGATAAAATCGAAGTTCTGGAAAACGGAACTGATATTAAAGAAGTAACCCCTCTTAATAATAACACATATGTACCGCGCGGATCAACAGCGTTAAACGATGCTGTTGGGGAAGCTTTGGTAAAACTCAAGGAACGCAACCCCAAGAATGCGATTATCTGTATCCTCACAGACGGTCAGGAGAACTCAAGTCGCACATTCTCAAAACAGCAGATCAAGGATATGCTAAAAGAATGTACTGATAAAGGTTGGTTTGTAGCATACCTGAGTGCAAGTGTCGATGCATTTGCCGATGCACAATCAATTGGTATCGGGCGTGGGCAATCAGCATCATTCCAAAAGAGCAGCGACGGAATTGCAACAGCAACCTTAGGCGCATCGTATGCGACACGCGAATACAGAACTCATGGTGCTCACGGTATGATGATGGGACGTATGGCAAGTATGCAAATGTATACCTCCCAAGCGAGTCAGGATCTAAAAGCCCATTCAGTTTCAGGATCATCCGGTGACTTTAGTGGAGTTACATGGGGCACATCGACCGGGGATCATAAGAAAAAGAGGAGTCCTACATTTAGATGATCTGTATGGAACAAAAACCCATAACATTTTTCATTCGTAATTATAAAGAATCTGACGGCAAGGAAGTATCTGAAGAAGAGTGTTTCCGGATAGCTGCAATGCCGATGGAATTTAACGTCCCGCAAGAAAAGTATACGAAATGGATTCTTGTCGCCAGATCTAATTCAGTAGTTCAGGGTAATCATCACGTATTCTGGAATGAGGTATAAGATTATAACCCTACACAAAATACATATTGTGTGTGATTATACTATGACACCCAACGAAGAAACAAAATTACTACGGCGTGTGGAGGATCTTGAGCGCGAACTGCGGCAACTTAAAGAAGAAGTCGCCCGTATAGAAAAGAGAACTGGTGGCATTCAGGTATTAGGGGAACCGATGTAATGTTTATTAATCCAATGTACTACATACGATATATAAAATATATTTATTTGTGGGGTATAGTGAAAATAATAATACGTGCAATGAAATTATTAAATTACACAAAATTTAGTCTACTCCATAGGGATCATATGCCGATATTAGAAGATTTTTGCATACATCTTGGGGGGAGAGCTAAAACATATATTTACTTGATGTGCATCGAGCATGATCGTATGAATAATGAAGTAATGAAAGTAACAACATATCTATAAGAAAAGCAGCAAGAGAACCCCCGTTTTTAAACGGGGGATGAATTGCGTCATTCATTTTTATATCGACCATCTTTACTTTGCTGTTCGTTAATATATCGTTCAATAGTTTCTGCTGATACATGGCCGGCAGTACCGATATAATACGAAGGCGACCATAAATGCCCATATTTTAAAACATCCCGTAATTCAGGATGGATCGCAAATAACTGCTTTGCAGTAACGCCTTTTAATATTTTTATAATATCAACGGGTTTTTCAAAGGGTGATACTGACAGGAACACATGTATGTGGTCGGGCATTGCTTCGCAAGCGACAAGATTCCAATCTTTAGTATTGCAAATTGTCCGTATGATGGTATCAAGTGATTTTCTGATAGTGGTATTCAGAACTTGACGACGGTATTTTGTTACCCATATAATATGGTAACAGATAACGTAGTTAGATGATGTTGCTTTTTGTATTTCCATTAATCGATCTCCACATATTTCATTGCAGCTTTCGGGATGCCAAGAGATTTCTCAATATCGGCGTATTCGGCTTCGGTTATACCACTTTTCCGTTCACCAGACCCAATTTCTTTACAAGCATACCAAAGACATCTTTCAGCATCTTCTTTTAGTTCGGGGTGTTCTTTCCAGAATTTTTTAGCAATTGCTTTCTCTGAGTTAATCTTTTTATGACCCGTCTGGAATTTATACCAACCGGCCTTATGAGCGCCCTGTGCGGTCTTGTAGCCGTAACCTTGTGCATTATCAAGAAGTTTACCGGTGTTTTTCTCAACAATAACATACCGGGGTTCACCATCAATCGTTACTTTTTTTGTTTCAAACTCCATAATACGCTTCCGTGAAATGAACACTTACCATTAGATATATAAACTTCAAAGTTAATAATACTTATTACGGTAATGCAAATAGTAAAGAAAAACAGGATTATACGGACAGTCTCCAATTATGCGAAACTAACGAAAGTTCAGTTTCGTATAGTGGATACTTACTGTTTCCTGTCAAAGAACCTGTATAATGTCGGATTATACAATGAACGACAGCATTACCACGAGATCCAGTTAGCGAACTTAGGGCAGTTGCGACCGGATCTAATTGCTCCGTGGATGGACACCAAGAAAACGTATCTTCCGTACTCCAGAGGGAAAGATAACCCGCACAAGGAGTATAGTATTTACAATCTCTCAAAATCCAACGAGAATTATGGGTTATTAGTGAAACAAGCAGCACAACAAACCCTGATGTCTGTGGATGAGGCTTATGACAGTTTCTTTAATCTCAAAGAACTTCAAGTACAGGGTAGGTATGATAAACCCGCGCATCCACCCCATTATCTTGATAAGGAAAAGGGACGATTCAAACTGTCGTATCCACGAGATGCATTAACCATTAAAGGTAATTTTGTAACCCTCGGGATGTCAGTTAAATTCAAGAAACTTCACGGGTATACCGGGAAGGAACTGACATTCAAGATCCCGTCATATCTAAAACCGCACCAGATCCGGGAAGTTACCTTACTACCCATCCACGGTGGGAAATGTTATAAGATCGAGTTTAGTTACGAGATCAAGAAATTACCGAAAGTAGAGTTAGACCAGATGAAATATCTTGGAATTGATTTAGGCGTCAACAACTTTGCAGCTCTTATCGAGAACGCTACCGGGACTGCCACTCTGTTAGATGGCAAGTATCTGAAATCACTGAACCGGTGGTATAACAAGACCAACGCAAAGTTACAGCGCGTCAAAGACAAACAGGGTATTACTGGAATAACCAAACGTCAACACCGCATCCTCGTGAAACGAGAGAACCGTATCAGCGAAGCTATCAACCGATACGTAAACTTCGTGATCGACTACGCAGTTAAACACCACATCGGCAACATTGTCTGCTTACGATGGGACGGCATCAAGAATGGACGAAAAGCAAAACCCGAAAATAATCAGAACTTCGTTCAGATACCTTACGATATGTTCCGCACCCGTCTCGAAAGTAAATGCGAAATATACGGCATCAAGTACCACGGGAAAGACAGCGAAGCATACACCTCACGAACTGATGCTCTCGCATACGACGAGATCAAAGCGCAACCATATGGCAAATCACGCCGTATTAAACGCGGCCTGTATAAAAGCATTACCGGTGTAATCTTAAACGCCGATATTGTGGGGTCAATGAACCAAATCCGCAAAGTAGCTGGCGACGCTCCTGTAAAGGAAATAGTCAGTAGTGGTCGTTTCAACCGGCCTGTGAGAATAAGGTTGGCTTTCGAGCCGGCAAACTTCTCCAAAATAATCCGAACGGAATGCGTTACTCAACCGGGCAACCTTTCGTTCAATCCTCCCGTTTTAACGGGAGGTAGTTGAAGAAATTACAGCGACGGCAATGGATCATGCGTGTGGATATAATTATATTCTAGTGCTTTTCGGGATTCCCGGGTGTAATAATTCTCATATTGTAGAGTTTGACGCTAGTGGGAAAACAGATGCAAATGGAAAAACCACACTACATATGATGGGATATCTGTTATACAAAATCAACATTTCTGATGGAGTAAACACATCAACTCTACAAATATACCCTCATGATTCGGAATACACAATTGATATAACAAACTATAAATACAAACAGATCTAACCATTTTATACAATATCATGACAAACACAGCAGCAAATCACAACAATGTAACTATCCTAAGTAGCTTGCTGTCCAGTTCATGTTTATGTCTGTCGCTTAGTCTATAAGCGAGACTTGTATTGGTTTTTTATTTTAACGTGCCACCGTACCCAAGCGGGATGGGGGTTGGTTGCTAACCAACGTACGGCCTAAAAACTGTATCACAGGTTCGAATCCTGTCGGTGGCGTTTGCGGGTATGCGCGTGTGCGTATGCTCGTGAAAATGCACATGTGGCGGAGTGGTCAATCGCGGCTGATTGCAGATCAGCAGGAGAAATCCTTCACAGGTTCAAATCCTGTCATGTGCTTCCCCGGTTCAAATGCGGGTAGGGCGATTCTCCTAAAGGTCGCGGGGTAATACCCCCCTGCCGCCCGCATACCGGGATATGAGCCACCATGACCCGAACGGTAAGGGCGTAGTCCTGAAAACTACAGTCGGTAAAACGGCATGCATGTTCAACTCGTGCTGGTGGCGTAACTGTTAAGTAATATTTAACAGTTCAAAAGGAGTAGTCAAGTAATCCTTGACAACTGAGTTATTAAGTACAATTTAATAACTGGTTGCTCAAGCAACTATAAGATTTTATCTTACAGTTGGAAATAACGCAGCAAGCAACAATTCGGAAAAATCGAATAGTTGAGGTAATTGATCCAACTATCTGGCGCAACCAGAACGTTGCGTGCTTGCATATATGCGAGTGGATGGGACAGCTCAGCCGACTCCACCAGATCGAGGTTCTGGACGAGGAAACGTCACCGGTGCGAATCCGGTTCCACTCATCGGTGGTTTTAAACCCGTCGAATTGAACGGGTTTAAACCCATCGAATTCGATGGAATTAAAAAAGAGCGTCCGTGGCGAAACGATTGAACGCACTTGATTTAAAGTCAAGCACCAAAGGGAAACATTGTAGGTTTGAATCCTACCGGACGCATATGGGTGTGTGAATGCCGAACCCGGTTAGGCAACCGCTTTAGAAGCGGTCGAAGAGTATGTCGGTTCGAATCCGACCTCACCCATACATAACAAATATATCTACAATATACAAACACTAACCAAGCAAGGTGGTCTAAAATGGCGAGCAGATCAGATGCAGCAAGAGAGCGTGGCGCGAGAATGCGAGAGAAAAACCGCACAAAGTGTGATCGTTTTGCCACGATATTTGCCAAAGCATTTGGCATCACAGAACACGTTCAACACCATATTGACACAGGTACAAAAAACGCACTTGGTAAGGCATTTGTTAAGATAACCGATCAATTACCCCCACCCAAAAACAAAGCAGAAAATAAAAGGGTAAAAAAAGAAGTGACCCCCGAGAAAGAGGATGATAAAAAGATTCATCCGGATGTTTGGCTGATGTTTGATGCTGCCCGGGATCTGGTTCGGGTTAACGATCCGGACGGGATTCTGGCATTGTATTGGCTTAATGAATATATGAATGATGTAATAGGTACTGTTACACCAACCCCCGAAATCTTTAAAACGATGTTCCCACTGGAAATTTATGAAAGACGCGGTGAGATGTGTTGTGCACTGGTTGTGATTGAAAAAGTATACCGGATTGGTGTATTGAAAAGAGATATTAATGATGTGGGGTTTTGGAAATGAACGACAGTTCTAACCATAAGAAAGAATGGGTGTTATACAAAGAGTATCGTATAACTGGCAATATCCAATATCAACTCAAATCCGCAACCCTTCACCCGACTGTCAAGAAGATGAAAGATTCTGCATATGCATTAATTAATAAAGGTGACATGGATGGGTTACTGGCATTATACTGGATTATGGTATGGATGGATATTAAACCGATGGTAAACGGATGCCCACAAGAACCAAAGCCGTCAGCGTTCTTATACAATCATCCGGGGGAAATGTATGAGAAGAACACAGGACGAACAAGCCGGGCGTTCAAAGCAATAGAAAAAGTATATCAATTAGTTAAAACAAAGAAAAATGGATAAGTGGCGACCTAAGTGTAACCGGTAGCACACAAGACTGTGAATCTTGGAGGGCGGGTTCGACTCCCGCAGGTGGCCCTTTGGGTGTGTGTATCCAGACCGGCTATGGAAGCGGCTCAAACCCGTTCGTAGAGTAAGCAGGTTCAACTCCTGCCACACCTATACAAATCATGTCTAAATACATTATTCCAGTATTATCACTAATAGGTCTGATGATATTACAAATAATTGTGTTTGGTGTAATGCTGGATTGTTTATACGGTAAACGCTATCTGGCAATATTGTTTTTGTTGCTTGTACATACTATATTAGGCACAGCGACACTTATCCTATCAGATCATCTTGAATGCTAATTACGGAAGATATATATGCATGGATAAACTTAACCATAAGTAAATCCATTAAATTGTGGAGTGAATGATCATGAGAAGAGATGAAGATAATCCATTTGAATTCATATTCAAAGAACTGGAGAACATGGCGAACAATATGAGTGTATTCCGTTCTCCCGATGGCCGAATAATGGGTGGCATAAGTATTATACCATCATTTGGTAGTAACCAGATGCAGGTGGATGTTAACGAACACGACGATGAAGTTATAGTAGTTGCGGATTTACCGGGTGTTGACAGGGAAGCAATTGAAATCAACCTGATAAACCCAAGAGTGCTCGGTCTGAAATGCACGCGGGATAAAGAATCCGAACGCGAAGATGACGGGTATTACGTGCGCGAACGCGTAAGCGGAACCACACAAAGAACAATTGCGTTACCGTGCGATGTAAAGAGCGATGGTACAACAGCGACATTTAAGAACGGGGTATTAGAGGTTAAATTAAAGAAACAGGTTGTGACGGACGCTCCAACGATCAAAATTACCGGGGAATAACGACCCATCTTTTTTTAAACCGCCACTTACACCATAACTACTATGGGTGTATATAGATCATTAATCCAACGAGCTCCAAAGAAAAATAAGTATAAGAACCATACAGTTACAATTGACAGTATTAAATTTGCTTCAAGAGGGGAAGCGCAAAGGTATGTTGAATTAAAGGAGTTAAAAAAGAAAGGAGAAATACTGGATTTTGAATTACAGCCGTCGTTTATATTGCAACCAAAATATTGGAAATGCTGCAATCAGATTTACACAACGCCATTAAAGAAGAACAAATGTCCGGTTTGTGGTAAAAAAATCCCGGTAACACGACCGATTATTTACCGGGCAGATTTTCGCTTGACTTATCCAGACGGGCACCAGACAATAGAGGATGTTAAAGGATGGGGCGGATATACAAACCCGGAATTCAAACTTAAACGAAAGATGTTTGAATATATATTCCCGGAGTTAACGTTGGAGATCGTCCAACGGACGGGAAAAGGTATGGCGGAACTTGACGAATCGCCAAACACTCCGGAACAACCTTCTACAAATTGACAAAATACAAAATTATATATTCACAGATAACAAATCATTATTTTAATGGTGAGAAAAAGCAACCCCTATCTCAATTATATAAAGTACACGCGCGGTGATATGGAAGTACTTATATTAGATAAAGAGACACGGGAAGAGATTGGTGCTTACGCTCTAATATCGAATAGCGATCATCGACCGAAAATAGTTGTTGAATCCCGCGATGATCTAATTGATATGCGGGACGCCATAACCGATGCATTAAAACAAGAACATACATTAGACCGGAAATTCGAGAAAGCAGATTTAATGAAAGGTCGGTTTGAAGATATTGACGTGGTGTAATAAATGGGACAAATCGCGAAAAAATTACAGGTTGTAACCAGCGCCCATTTTGCGAAAGAACAAAATTGCATTCTCCTTCAAAATTGTTATAATAAAAAAGGAGAAAATACGATGATCGGGGACTATGTGAGATTAGAAACCTGTATGGAACACTGTCCCTTCTATCACGAACCCTCAAACTGTGTCTACGATGAACATAAAGTCGAAGTAATCACAATTAACCCAGATGGGTATATCCAAACCTTCTCATGTACGCACTGTGGGGCAACGATTAAACACACTAGTTTTGGTACAGGAAATCTAATCCAATGCACAATGGATAGGTGGAAAAAATATGTATGTCCGTCTTGTAAAACAGAACATTATTACATGCGTATGCGTAGTGCGCGAAACGTATTTAACGATAAAACGATGTATTTCGCAACACCCGCCGCAGAACAAGTTAAAAAACCCAAACAAAAATCAAGATTTGCAGATATCGAGGTGGTATAATGACTAAAGAACATTGGACTGGATGGATATACTGTAATGAATGCGATCAAACAAGCCCATGCGTTCGTACAATAAATCTTTTGTATAAAGGGGGTAACCGGGAACCTACAGATACTGATATTTCAGATTATGCAAAAAAATGGATAACTGATCATCCAGACTGTCATTCCTGCATGGTATTTACAAAAAGTGTTCCGGCAATAATAACCGCAAGATGGCAATATATCCGATTCGATAGAATTCTGTCAATGTTTAAAAACGTAAACCGTTTGTATGATTTTACCGGTGTGGATGTAGAGCAACAAAAGGACAGTAAGAAAATACCCAGAAATAGATTTGCAGATATTGAGGTGGTATGATTATGGCACGAAAAGGAAAACATAAACCTATTGTAGACGATGAAAACACGAGCATATTGAATTATATTGGTCTTCCGAATGTTAATGCATCGCATTTAAATAGAATATGTATAACCTCGGTGATTACGGTACTAACAACAATCCTTTTAACCTTGATATTACGTTTACCTATCGACACATACGATTTAAGTTATTTCTATCAACACGTATCGGCATGGTTAATCGGGGGGTCGATCCCATACGTAGGAACCCCCTTCGACTATCCCCCATTTGCATTTATCCCGATGGTATTGGCGTTCATCCCGGATTGGCTATTCCATACAGGGGGTTGGCTGTTTATCCTGACCTTTATAACAATAATGGTTGCCTGCAACATTGTGACAACCATAGGTGTGTACCTTATTGGATTGAAAGTATATGAGGATAAGAAACTGGCATATCACGGGGCGTTATTATATGCGACAGCATTTGCCGGGTCATACTTTGTAATTACAAAATACGATGCGTTTCCCGTGATGTTATTGGTATTGTCCGTAACGTATCTCATGTATGACAAAGATATGTTAAGAGGATACTTTGCAAGTTCAATAGGGTTTATAGCGAAACTGTTCCCCGTCGTAGCAGTCCCGTTTATCATGCTGTATAACCGGAACGTACTGCCACTATTCGACCAGTTCAAACGGTTCTTTGTTGCATATGCAGCGTGTTTACTTGTCATTCCCGTAGCCATAATGAACAGGGACGTTATCTCAAATTATATCTCGTCGAGTTTACTTCGTTCCGGAAGTACATACGTCGATACAGCCACATATACTTTATATACGTGGTTTAATGTAATAATCCCGTTGGGTATCCCGTTCGATATTGTATCAAAGATAATGTTTGCAGGCACGATCCTTGGAATTATAACGCTGCTCTATCTCTCGTGGAAGGATAAAGAACAAACCCCTCGTACATTGATAACGTATATCACGGTGGCAACAATGGCAGGAGTGCTCTGCATGTCATATCGGAGTCCACAATATATCCTGTGGTTCTTACCGTTCTTGAGCATATTAGTAGTAGATCGGATTAGAGCGGTCTACGTATTCTTGGCGTTACAACTAATCGCATATCTTGAATTTCCGGGGTCGTTTAATTGGTTATGGGTTAATAATGCATATATCCAACCCGTTGGAACCGGAACAGGGAATTTCGCCGTGTTAATGTTTACTGTGGAGTTTGCACTGTATCTGGTATTAATGTATATCTGCCTAAAACCGACCTCTTTTTGTGGGAAAGAGATGGGAGAACCCGAATGAAAGGCGACATTTGTAACTCTGACCCGGAAGGTAAAAAAACCGTTGTACTTTACGAAGAAAACGACATCCAAATTAAAAAAGTTATTGAGGGGGACAATATGTGGACGTGTTGTCCACTCGGAACCTACGAAGTAAGACGAAAACGAAAAGGGAGGTACTCAGAAGTAAGACAATCAATAAGAGGACTGAATAAAAACAATCTTGTAAATTTAAGAAATGCAATATCCGGTGTCATAGATAACCCAGAACCAGTTAACACAAATCCCAAACAAAAACCAATAAAAAAACAAAATCGATTTGCAGACCTAGATGTGGTATAATGAACGAAAAAACACAGGTATCTACAAAGATCCCGATAATTAGAACACGGTTGATCGGAAAGGTTGATCGGTGTATCTCATCAGCCGCCGTGTTTCACGAGGATAGCGGAGAAGTTGTATATTTGGATATCTGTGAAAAGAGGTGCCCGTTATTTGATAAAGATACGAGGTCGTGTTCTTATACAGAACACACCTGTCAAGTCACTTGTCACATAGCAAGTAAAGAATTTGGTATTTTTGATTATACCCAAACATGGGAATGCCAAAACTGTGGCAACCCAATAACAAATAGGGGATTTTTAGGGCGGACACTGCTCCCGGATGTGTGGATCACATCTGGATATGAATGTGAAAAATGCCATACAAAACATTATTGGATTGGATGTGAAAAACGAGGGGTAGGGAGTAGAGATTTCATGGGTATCTTTGCAACGAAACAAATACCTAATAAGGAAACAGATCCAAAAATATTAATCACGCACAACCGGTTCTCAGACATTGATATTGTATGAGGTGAATTATGTCAGAAACAAAAAAGAAAAGAAAAACAATATATAAATCGGACGACGTTCTCTTCCAACAAGCGATAGACAGGTACGATAATTTGAGTGAGGAGTATGAATTACGAATGGCATTCCAAGGCGAACCCGGACATTATTATGAGTTTATAAAAGCAATAACGGGGTTAGATAAGGAGAGGACGGTTATTTTAAGGGACGCCTTAAATGAAATAATCAACAACAATTTCAAACCGGCAAATAACCCCGGAAACCTTAAACACGTTCAAAAATCCAAAAGTCGGTTTGCCGACATTGAGGTGGTATAAATGGTTGTAGACTTGTATGTATATGAATATAAAAACATACGGTTGAGTGTAATGTCAAAACAATTTCAGGAATCGGGTCAGGCAAAATATATGTTGAGTTCAACAAGCAATCCAAAAGGATCTAATTATTTCGAAGAAGTTATGATCAAAGATGATGAAACACTATATGGATTAATATCGGTGTTTGAACAAGCTCTCAAAGAATCAGCACGGAACTACGAACCCCCACCAAAAAAAGAATACAGTCGGTTTTCAGATCTCGATGTGGTATGATGTCAGATAAACACGGATATATCTATGAAAAAGGCGATGCAAAAGTCATTGTCCTTTATAAAATACGCGGCGATGAATGCAAATACGAAATCTGTATTAAAGATCAGGATGATGTAGCGAGTATATCGTTTGATAACGACAAATCATTGTTGGATTTACAACATTTAATAAATATGGCGGTAGAAGACATCCAGACCAAAACCGATCCCACAACTAAAAAGTTTAATAGGTTTGCCCATATTGAGGTGGTATGAAATGACAGATATTGTATTTGAATATTTTGACCGGGCAAGCGAGGTATCAGAATGGCTCAAAGAAACACAACAAGTAAATGATATAGAGATAGTGCAATATTGTAAAAATAGCGGTCATTATATATTCTATAAGAAGTTCCCAAAAGGTTATCTTGAAACACTCAAAAAAGAACCCGTAGTATCATCCGTCCAAAAACCCCAGACGAGGTTTAATAACATAGACATAGTTAGTGAAAAAGACGCATATGATTTTACATTCGATCAAGATCAAATGAGGTATCTCAAAATGTTACTGGAAATGGATATAGATGTATACCCCCGAGGGGATCGGGTATTTACAAAAGAACAAAGAAAAGAGTTGTACGACAAGGTGGTAAGCATGATTCACGAAGATCCCGGGTCGCTCTTTGAGAGGTGATATTGATGGTAACTAAAGTAGAAATATTTAAAGATCCACCCTCTTATAGGGATAAATTTGACAAATGGTTACAGGAAAAGCAGGAAACTAACGATATTCGTATCGTGTCCACACTATACATATATCCACGCGATTGTGTATATATATTCTACGAAGAGTTCCAAAAAGGACACAAGGACATACAATTAGTCCAAGTAGTATCGCAGGATAATACGAAACCGACCCGATCCAACCGGTTCACTGAATTGGAGATAGTACAATGACAATAAAACTTAAAACACTAAATAACGTGAACACAAGCGGTTCACAACACGCAAAGGAATTACAAGAGTGGTTAAAGGAAGTACAATCGACAAACCGTATTAAAATAATAACGACATTACACGAGGGGTATTGGATCTTATACGAAGAACAAGACGGAACGCAGGTCAATAAAGATGCCGTAACACGCTTTAGTGATATTGATATAGTCTCACCGGAAAACGAAGTGATCACACCGGAAGAAGCACATTTTATCAAAGGGTTATTGTTAGTCGATATAGACACATTCCCGGACTCTTCAAAGAGTTTCGATAAATCACGGCGCGATACATTATATAATAAAATCTGCAATATCGAGAAAGGGAACTAATATTATGGCTGACCCATTAGAATGTCTGGAATGTATCGAAAACCCGGATGCGGTTCTGGATAGAAAAGAGCAAAAGCAAAACGAAGAAAAAGATCCTGATAAAGATACGAAAATCCGCGAACAAATTGCAAAACATAAACGGGAACGGTATGCTACCGATCCGGAATATCGGGAACGCGTTAAACAATATACGGCGAGCTCGTTAATGAAATTGAAGGTAGAAGATCCGGAACGATATCGGGAACGCATTAATAAAGTCGTAGAATATCAGAAGAACAAATACGCTACCGATCCGGAATACCGGAAAAAAGTATTGGATTATAGTAAACGATGGCGAGAAACACACAGGGAAGAATATTATAAAAGTATAAATCGTTCGAGAATCCGGTCGTTGTTATACGATCACCACGAGGATTTACAGAACGATCCCGAACATTTATCGACGGATTTCCTGATTGCATTGATTAACCGGGACGATAAACAAGACACAAATAATAAAGAATAGGATAACGATAAATATGGTTGAAGTTATAGACGAACTAACATTTGAGAACGATAAAGAGTTCAGTGCGTGGAGAAACAGTTCTCATAAAGAAAAAGAGAAGAACCCGATAAAAATACTCGGGATCTCACGCGGGCGTAAAAATATTGTCGTTCTATATGCGCACAAAGACTGGCCGATATCAACACACAGGCAACGGTTTAAAGATATTGATATAGTATAACCGGAGAGAGGAAATGGAATATGTAATCTCCGACCTGCACTTAGGTCACACAAACATTATTAAATACTGTAACCGCCCGTTCCGTTCGGTGGAACATATGAACACCGAACTTATCGATAGGTGGAATAATACGGTTACGAACGATGATACGGTGTATTATCTTGGCGATCTAAGCGTAAACGAACCATACCAGTGGCTAAAACAACTTAACGGCAATATAGTCTTAATACGCGGCAATCACGACAAACGCCTGAAACGAACACGAACGGATAAGATAATTGAATACAACGGGGAGAAATTTTTATTAATCCATACGCCATACTGGATAGACAGAGAATGGGATGGCTGGGTAATTCATGGACACCACCACAACAACGAGACAAAATTACACCCTCTCTGTAATAAAAAAACGAAAATGTTTAATGTGTGTGTGGAACTCATCGATTATACACCAATAGAACTTGGCAAATTACTGGAATTACGTGAGAAAGAAGACCAACAAACAGAAACCGATTAATTTTTCTTGCAGTAAGTAAAGGGGAGATTAACCTGTATATAGAACACATTATATGGTGCACTGCCGCAGCCATTATTGCCGGGTATATATATAAGAAATACACCGGACGAGATCCGTTCTGGATATTAATATTAGGGGGTGTCCTACCGGACGCCGACCTTGTATTTGGACAGTTATTTGGAACCACAACCCTCTTCGGGCACACCATAGTGCACGGCGATTTCCATAACCTGTTCATGATCATAATCATATCGGTAATGCTGGCGTATTTATTTAAAAAACAATTAAACATCCCGTTTTACGACGCGTTAATCTTCTTAAGTATAGGAATGACGTTACATGTCCTAGAAGATTATCTGGTATACTTAACACCCTTATTGGACGGAGGATATTTTACTACCAGTTTCTTTTACGGGATATTTAATATAAAAATCATGGTGTTGGGTCTGGAATTATTGTGCGGGGCAGTAATAATCAGATATAAATTAGATGGTGGATGGGAGTGGGTCAGACAAATATATATAAAGATTAAGGAACAGTTACCGGAATTAAAACAGGATTTCCTGTCGGTAAAAAATAATAAGAAAAACCTTGTTATGGTGGGGTTAACTATTATAATCGTGGGATCGGTCGGGTGTATTTATTATAACAATACTGTTAATTGTAATAATTATACCCATGAGTTAGTAGCACGCCAGCAAAACAACACAACCTCGTTTTCATATGTAACGGTAAGTAACGATCCGTCCCTTGACAATATAGTTATTTCGGACTTCTCCGATCATTTCGTAAGAATCAGAACGTATTGTAAATCTTCAGAAGAATATATTATCTCAAACACCACCCTATCGCACGACAATATTACTCTGCGGGAAGTTAATGTATCGTTAATGAAAAACACGGAAGTAATCAATTACACTCCTGATATCGATCACATTTACCTTTTAAGTTCAAATGAGAATTATACATTGACCGTCGATGACATCTCATTCACTGGTAAAAAACCGATTATACTATATAATGCATCGGTCAGATTGAATAATCCGAACGCATCGGAGTACAGACTCGATGTGTGACGGCAATTTTTATAAGTAACCTCACCGTAATAACTAATAAACCGTTGGGTAAGGTCAACCCAACACATTCATACATTATCTATCGGAGAGGAGAATTAACTTGTATATTGAACACATTATATGGTGTGCCGCCGTCGCGATTTTAGCAGGGTATGTATATAAGAAATACACTGGTAGAGACCCGTTCTGGATAATGATATTAGGGGGAGTATTACCGGATACGGATTTCATCCTGCAAGTAGTTGTCGGGAACTTTACGATATTAGGTCATAGTTCAACCCACGGCGATTTCCATACGCTTCTCTTAATATTGGTTATGCCAACGATCTTGGCGTATCTTTTTAATAAAGAACTAAATATTCCGAAATGGGATACGTTTCTTTTTGTATGTGGCGGTATGATCGTCCACGTTTTCTGCGATGCACTGGTCTACGAACAATCCTATAAACTACTATCCCCGTTTTCAATGTTAGAGTTTGGAATCGGATGGCCTCAAAAATATGCACCGACGTTTTTAGGGATGTTCAACCCACAAGTTATGGCGGTTGGGTTAGGGTTAATGTGTCTGGCAGTGATGATACGGTGTAGATTAGAAGGAATCGGGTGGTTAGATACGATTATTGCGGATACGTTATACCACATAAGGGAAACAAAACACCAGATAATATCCGCAAAAGAAATGAAAAACACAAAAGATCTTCTTATAATCGGAATAACGGTCGTGCTTTTAATATCCGTAGGGTGTATTTATTATACAAACACCGTGGCCTGTAACCGGAGTATAGTCGAAGGAACCTTTTTCGGAGACCAGAGCACAATAGTACAATCAGAACCTTACGTAGACAACTCCACATCCGGATCAAACGCAAGTATAAAAGAACTGACCGATCACATTGTAAGGATCAGGACATATTCAAATACCACAAAAGAGTATGTAATCTCGAACACTACAATACAATATGATAATAAGACAATCCCGGAGATCAACGTTACCTTAATGAAAAATATTCAGGTTGTTGATTACAAACCAAAGATAGATCATATATACTTATTAAACGCATCTAAGGAGTATATAATAACGATAAACAACATATCGCATCCATTAAAGACCGGTATAATCACATATAATAGTTCAGTCCCATTAAAATATCCGAATGCAACAGATTACAGGGTTGATGTATGAACGTAAAAACAAAACGTGGTTTTTATCAGTTATCACATGATCATAAGGAAAAGATAAGGGAAAGCGTGAAATTAAATCACAAGTCCAGAAAAGAAAGAGGGGTAATGAACAGGACGACATTTACAGGCCGTAACGACGTATGCCGAGAGTGAATATACCCAACAAGTATATATTGTTGGAGGTTTAACAGGTATTCTGTATCCTAAATGTGGATGCAGGAAGCACGAATCAAAGAAAAGTTCTTCGATAAATGTTGAATGATTCTTTGGCTATGTCAAAAACGAATAAAATTCGGAGGTATAAAACATATGAGCAAGATTTCAGTAACACTTATTGCAACCATGATCCTTGTTCTGGCTTTTGTAGTGGCACCCGTTGCTGCGAAAGAAGTGGGAACAATCGTTAATCAGGGCGCAACAGTGTATATTGGAGAAGGTGGCCTTAACATTGAAAAAGCAATGGAAGGACACAACATAATAGGATATTGGGCCTCTGGCGCAAATCTTGATAGTTCTTCTCCACTCAAGACGATTAACGTAGAGAATAGACTAACATCATTCGAAATAACAGATTCAGAATTTGTTGGATATACTGGTAACTGGTATCAGGTTGAAGACGGTGGAACAGTTCACCACAATCTGGCATTTACCGTGGTAGACCCAACTCTGGACATCCAAGTATGGGATCCGGAAAACGGGCAATCAGTTAATGGCAGAACCATTGTTCAGGGACGCCCCCTCTCATTCCAGATCCTGACGAATATGCATCAGGTTGCGACAAACAAACGTGAAAACGAAACAGCAGTTGTTACTGTGCAGGCTCCTAAAGCGAGTTATACCGCAAGTATCTCTGGCAACCCGACAATATTCACTATTGAAGATGCAGAAGTAGTTACATTTCATGGTGATGCAAGCAAAGTTGCAGTAAACCTTAAAGCTAACACCGCAAACCCATCAACGTACTTGTGGCAGATCTGGAATGTAAGTCCTATTGACAACGCTCCGGCAACAGTTCTGTATTTGAGTATTAATCCAACAACCAGTCAGTCACCGTTAGTCTCATTAAACGGTACATCATCCTCAAACGCAGTCTATCGAGTATTACTTACGGTAGAGGACACTCAAACGCACAAGGTAAGCAAATATAACAACACGCTTATTGTTCCGTCCACAGCAGGAGTAGAACCCTACATATCAGCAGCATCAGCAGGGAACATTACCTTTGAAACAAACTATATAGTTGCGTTAACTGACGCCTCAACCAATGCAGGTGAATATGACTGGATAGTAAACTCCACGTCCTCAGTATCGATACCAACAACATACGCGAACCAAACCCCTCACCCGGGAGTAGTATATATACCATACACCATAAGAGAACCATCATTCGGTAGCAGCGTTAACTTAACGGTTAATAGCCCTACGTTTAATGATGCATACAACGACTTATATGGTGTAGTTGACGACGGTAAATACAAATCGTATAGTAACACATCGTTTACTATTGCGACCTCAGGAACGACCTATTCAATATCCCCCGCAAGTTCAGTCTCTTCAACAGATACGGATATCCCGAAATCATCAGTAACCACATATACCGGGATTTCGTTGGATGACGTTGATGGTGGATATGATACTGCGAACGGATACATTACCATCAAGGTAAAATCCTCAAACGGAGCAACATATTCATCACTGATAAGCAACAAAACAGAGGCATCAGTACCGCTCACAGACCAGTTTGTGGACTCTCAACCATACTTCTGGGGGGGCGTTAAAAAGTCGTCCGATATTGAAGATTCTGATTACATGTGGAAGACGAACGCAATATCAGGCGGATCGTATATCTATCCGCAGGGAAGTTACACTTTCTGGGCAGAATCTGATCTGAACAATATGAAAGATAACTATAGAAATGCGGGAGCAGATTACACAGGAAAGACGATCTCGCAGACGTATACAGTTTCATTCACGTCAAATAACTTAGTCCTGTCACAGACAAAGGACACAGTAACTCGTGGAAAGACATTTGCAGTCACACTTACTGGTGATATTTACACCGATTACGTAGTTTGGCTTCACGGAACTTCAGAGTTTGACGGAATTAGCGATAAAGTAGACTCTCTTCCCCCACAGATCGTAACCGGTCAGGAAGGAGTTACTGTTGGTTCGGCCACAGCAGGAAACCACCCCTATCACAACAGTCATGATAACGAAACCGTTGCTGATGACACCCCGAATTGGACAGGCACAGGTTCCCCATATTACGCGTTAGTCAGAACAGACTCAAGCGGTTCTGCAACCGTGGAGTTCACAACTACGGGTAAGACAAAAACCCAAAAGTATGAGATCCGTGCAGAACTATTGGTTGATAACACAAAGAACGACGAAATCGACGTAACTGTTGAAAAAGGAGCCGTTACTATTGTAGCCAAAGGAGATCAGGTCTACTATCTTGGAGAAGAAATTAAGTTCTCCGGTACTAACTCTGAATCCTATACGACCTACATATTCCTCACAGGCCCGAACCTTCCATCAGTCGGTGCAAAACTCGATTCAGAAGACCCGAGAAATGACGCAGTTGATGGCGTTGATAGTGATGGGGAACACCCAGATACCTTTGCAACAGCATCAGTAAACGGCGATAACACGTGGTCGTATAACTGGGCAACAGCATCAGTTGCAATCGACGCAGGAACGTATACTATCTTTGCAGAATCATCACCGCAGGATATGGATCACCTTTCGAACTCAACCTACAGTGCAGTATCGGTAGTTATTAACAAGCCATTCGTATCCGCAACCATGTCCCAGACAACGGTTGCGCAAGGGGACAAAGTGCATGTTAAAGGAACCGCAGAAGGCGATCCCGGCAGCGTCCAGATCTGGATCTTCGGAAAGAACTACGTGCTCGTTGACCAGCAGACGGTAAACAGCGACACCGGGTTTGATTATGAAATCCAAGAGGGATCTACAAAAGACATGTCAACAGGACAGTACTTCGTAGTTGTCCAGCACCCGATGCAGAACGGTCAGTTTGATATCGATATCGATTCAAATAATAAAAACAAGGTAATGAACAAGCAACTGAAGACCACATCGGACTCGAAAGGTACGGATATCTTCTCAATTACCGGAGCAAACAGTCTTCAGGGTAGCGATGCCGCAGAAGCACTCGTAGAAGCACTCAACAGTGCAAACGTTGACGACACCTACACAAAGCTCCAGTTCTTACTGGCGACCCCGCAGATTATTCTTGACCCGATTAGTGACAAACATATCGGAGATAAGTTCACGATCACCGGATCAACCAACCTTGCAGTTGGAGACCAGATCCAGATTGAAGTCTACTCGTCCTCCTTCAAGCCAACACAGAAGACTGCGAGTGGAGCGTTCAATGGTGCTACGGGAACTATCCCTGTAATCAAGGGTACTGAAACCAACAATGGATACAACACATTCAAGTTTGACGTTGACGCATCAACGTTCAAATCAGACGAGTATCTGGTAACAGCAAACGGTATCATCCAAGATGCGACCGGAACCGCTCTGTTTAACGTGCTGGATTCAACCGGAATCAGCGTGGCACCGACACAGGTAACCACGAACGTGTCTCCGGCTATTACCGCAGTACCTCCGACCCCTGTACTCACAGCAGCAACCCCGACTCCGATTCCACCGGCCACAACCACAAAGTCTTCTCCGGGCTTTGGTGCACTCATTGCACTGGTTGGACTTGGCGCAGTGGCATTCGTTGTCGCCCGCAGAGGATAACCCTCTCCGGAAACTCCAATCTTTTTTTAGTATATGTATAACAACAAACTCTCAGTTGATAAAAGGATCGATAGATTAGATCAAGATCTTCAGTTGATTGAGATGGATTTACGGGATATAGCAGGTCGAATCGCATATCTTCGATACGTGAAAATGCAAAAGCATAATATCATTTAAGGAGTATACGATCTCGTGCAACCAATGCACGGGAGATAAAATATAATGACTAATAAACCACGCTGCGAGGTTTGCGGTAAACACAAATGTACTGAGGAAGAACTTCTACACTTAATGGATGACGACCCAGAATGTTGCGAATTTAAGGGGATGAAAGCATGTCCCGATTGTGTATTTGAGATCTGCGTCATGCACAGAAACCCCCTCACGAAAAAACTGATGGGTACAACAACTTCGCGAAGAACGAAACCAATTAAACGCGGGAAGAAACAACCCCAAAAATAAAACGTTTAATCCCCCCGTCGATGAGGGGAAACTATATAACGGCAAACTTCTAACTATACTGTGCCCAGAAATGGGTCTTGTGGCCTAACAACCGCATGCAAAAAGAAACTTCGCTTGACACGAGATCGATCAATCCAATACGACATTTAAAGCCAAGATCGACAGCCAAAGGGGACATCATACAGCATACAACCACATAGTAGCCTCAGATAAGTAATAAGCGCGGGTATTCCGGGTGAATGGGAGCCGTCCGGAATACCCGTTTGCATTTAAGGCGACTTTTTTTGGTGGATACATATATATACGTGAGACCCATATTTTACTATTATATGCGATCCGGTGGCAAGTCATCGTCGAAGAAGGTGGTCAATTTTAAGAATCGTCGTGGAAAAACCATCTCGTTCAACGCAAAGAAATCACGGAGTTGGAGTAAACAGTAAATGATAATCAAACCAATGAGAGAAGATCTTGCAGAATTAGAGCACGATCAATGGGTAGCATGGTCAAAACAAATAGCGGCCACTGAGAAGATCTCTCCGGAACGTCTCGCTCGTTGGAAAAAACTATGGGTTCCGTATTCACAGTTAACTGAGTCATATAAAGATGACGATAGGAAATGGGCAGACAGAGTATTAGCGATACTATCAAAACACAAGAAAAGGTGAATGCACAATGACGATAAAACAACCCCATCAATTTACTAATACAGAGCTTAGTAAATTATGGAGGACACAGGAAATAGAGACCTTACCATCAATAATAAGGAAAAGTGAAATATTCGTCTTATTCCGAATTGACTTAAAGAAATCGGAAGGAGATGAGTTGGTTAAACAACTAAAGAGAACGATGATACGGGCAGTCTCGTTAAAAGATGACAGGTCGAAAGCACATGAAAGATATAACGTATGGATCAGTACACAAAAAGGTGAATCATAATGGCAGGTAGAGGAGAACCAAGGTGGATGAAATCGAAGTATGGTGGTACATGTTCAAATTGTGGAATAAAGATGAATGTGGGAGACGACATATTCTATGATCCCTCAAGTTCATCTGCGTTTTGTGCGGTTAATGGATGCGGTCAGCAAGCTGAAAAAGAGTATAATCAATTAGTGGGAAAACAATGACGGAGATATTAATAACTGTATCGTTTAGTGATAAATTAACTCCAAGACAACTGCAAGATTTAAAAGGGGATATGGCAATGGCAATAAAACCTGTATTGGACAACTCTCTAAAAGGCGGGTTCGCCGTTGGGACGGAAGTAACAAAACGGTGAGTTAAACAAAATGCCAGTAAGATCGAAGTCTGATAAAACCCATTCTAAAGCGTTTTTAGAGCGAAGGGAGTTTAAAAAAGAGAATCTACCCCTTGCAAAAAAGATTAAGAAAACTGTTCTTATACCAAAATATCCCAAATTCGATTTAGAAGGGGATATAAATTTAGCGAAACACGACATTCGGTTTGTATTACAACAAAAGGTCGGGTATTGGCCCCCAAGCGAAGAAGAGAAAAAGAAACGAGCTTTTTTAGAACGGAAAAATAGGTGAGATCAGCCATGACAAAAAAATATATATTTCAAAATAAAGATCCAAATTATACACAAACAAGGATTTTGTGTAACAAGAAATATGAGTGTACAGATAGATGGACTGGAAAACCCATAGAAATGTCACGGGGATGTATAAACTGCGATTGGGCAACAGTGGAAAAGCTCGATAGTCGAGATAAAATAATAGGAACTATTAAAAAGGCAAATCCTCCGATGACATATAGTGAGTACATAGACAGTCTCTACAAAAAGAGGGGAATGTAAAAAAATGCCAGAAACAAAGAAATCTAAATATTTTCAGGTATTCAATCATTCATCAGGGCAGTGGGTTAAATGTGATCGGGAATTGGCAAGTGTAGTTGGTTCTCAAAAAGAAAAATATGCTGATATACGAGTATCACAGGTCGATAAAGGATGGGGATCATTAATACCCGCAAAAAAAGTATCAACCAACCCACACCTTCGAAAAAATGCAGAGGTGTGGTGGGATAAACGTGTTTCATTTTCTTCAAAAATGATGCATCAAATAGATCTTCTTAATTTGGGGATGGCAGATGAAGATAGGGGATATCCATGCTCAAAAAATCTTTTTAGGAATCTCGAAAAAGACACTCAAAACGCAATTGTAAAACTGTATAAAGCATATGGAGGAGAGTAATCAATGGTAAAAAACACAATGAAGTTCAAAGATCTGGATCAGGGGGACTGGTTCAAGTTCTTTGATACCGGGAACGATCAGTATAACTCTACCTATATTAAAATAAGCGAACGCAGGTATGTAGATCTCCGTGAATATGATTTAAGGTTAAAACACGGGAAAAAACCGATGAAATCTGAGATTAGACAAGTAGGATCTATAAACACAGGAGTAACACGGCAACATAAAGGGTGGAGGTAACAAATATGAGTGACGTTGGAAAAGTAGAAAAGTTTAAAGATCTATATTTCGGGATATGGTTTGTATTTGCAGATGATAAAGACAAAAATCTGTATATTAAGATCAGTGATCGGAGATATGTAACCGCTCACGCATATGAATCAAGATTAAAACACGGAAAGAATCCGAGGAAATCCACAATTCGGCAAATCGGATCAATAAACACAGAAGTGATCGTTCAACCAAAAGGGTGGGGGTAAATATGTCATTTACAACAATCGAGGCAGCACATAAATATGATACGGCATATATAACTCGTAAGTTCAATGAAAAGAAATATCGACAAGTTGGGCGTGCTTTAAGTGCAGAAGAAGGATTAAGGATCGCACGTCGATGGAGATTATTTAAGTATCAGGCAAAGTGTCTTGAGACATCGGATTCGTATCATACGCAATTTGGGAAACGAAGAGTGTGGTTGATATGGGCATGGAAAAAAGAATCTCGGAGGCAATAACATGGCAACACGATGGACGGATAAATCCCTTCAGGAATTATTAGAAACGTTATCAGATAATGGTAAAAATTTCTTAACAAAAGAATCAAAAACAAAAGTAAAAAGTAAAAAAACCGGGTACTCATATCCAACACGCGGTCGTTTTAAATTATATACTGCGTATGAATGGGGGTATAAACTTATTTATGTTCCGCCTTATACCGGTGGAGTAAGAATTGATGTTACACAAAATTATTTACCTCCCGGAAAATTGGCGGAACTCCTGATGTCAATGGGGAGTTCGGGGTTAAAAGCAAAATATAACGAATTTGAGAAACAGTATAAACAATCATATAAATCATCATTCGAGAGAAGAGAAAAACAGTAAAAATGGTGAAAAAAAGGAGATATACATTGTCAGAAATGGAAACCATCAACAAAACGAACGGTCGCCCGTTTTTCAGTAAAGGAGCGATGGCAGGACTTGATGGGATGAAATACACGCCATACTATAACGAGAAAAAAGGACAGAATTATTTATATTCGGAATGGGGCCAGTATCACACATGTTGGTATACGTTCAATCCGGATAACGGAGAGTTAAATTATATTTCAGAATCAAGAATACCAAAACAAGTAATGGGGGAAGTAAATAAATGAAATATACGATATCTCACCTAAAATCATTATGTAAACAGCATAACCTTGAATTTGAATATAATAAAGAAGAAGTTGCTGCATATGCACCAAAAGGGTACATATTTAAAGATACTACTTGTGGGGTAGCGATTTACAACTTTGATATAAGTGAGGGAAAACAAAATGCGATCAACAGTCTTGTAAAAACCATAAAATCAGGGATAAAGAAAAAAGAGAGGGAATAAAAATGACAACAAAAGGAAAAACTGAAACACGAAGGTTCAGGTCATATAGGATAACAAGTCAAGCATCAAGCAGCGAACGTTCGATGTTTAAAGAGGGCCAGAGAGTTCAATCTGAAAAAGGAACTCGGAGAGCATCAAGGAGATAATTATGACGTTTGACCCATTCCAAAATTTCACCGATGCAAAAATTAAGAAGTACAGGTTATTTCATGGGATAAGATACAACCTGTTTGGAACATATTGGCACGAAAGGAATTTTAATATTGCAGTTAAACAACTTGCCGGAGAGTTCAAAATAAAGAAGATCACCTTGGCATCAGGAGTCATTGCGTTATATGCTAAAGAAGATACACAAAAACCAACGAGGGGGAAATAAAAATGGCACGAAAACCGGGACAAAGCAATGACGGAATGGACAGGCTGAAGATAGATAAGAGAACGTTCTATGCGTGGGGCGAGTATCGGCGGGATGCCGTTGGACTTGCACGTGCAAAGAAAGAAGCCGAACGGATGAGGAAAGCCGGTCACAATGCAAGAATAATCACGCGAAAATCCGGGTATCAGGTATATTGTGACTCAAAAATCGGAGTAATGGGAGGATAAACATGGTAAAAGTAGGGGACACATATAGAGTATTTGGACAGGATAAAAAAGATGCCACATTACGTGCATATAGGGATCACGGGTTCTCAAAAAACGTTAAGTTTCATTTAGAAGAGATGTATAGAGATCCGCCGTTTATAATTTACGAACTCACCGTAACAGAGATTAAACCATTAAAAGAGCCAGTACCACGATCATATAGAATAAACTCGGTGGGGAGACTCGTAAAAAAGAGTGATATGAGACAAACCCACGCAAAAGGGTCAACAAGGACATCGAGGAGATAAGGAAATGGTAACACGAAAACAACAGGGGGAGTTCCACACAACACGACCACATGAGTATAAAATAGAACCACTAAATTTACCAAAACCCGTTGGTAGATCATATACACCAGATGAAAAAGAGATAGTTGAACGAATTAAAAAACTCGACGCCGAACAGAGACAACTAGCAAGGCTGATCAAGGATAAGGAAAATTTGTTCAGGCAGAGATTATCTAAAAAAATAGGATCATTAGAACACAATGACGAAATTATAAAACAATATAAGAAAATCGATAGTTTAGCCAACTCATATAGTGTCAGGAAACACGATAAGAGATTAGCAATGGTGTTTTTGAGTCAAACCATTGCTGCAAATAACATGGAATTAAAGAGTAAAAGGAGATAAGGAAATGGATAATAAAAAGACCGCAGCCGGGTGGCAGAAAATGGATGTTTCAAAAGCCGACACCGCAGAGATGATTGTTGTACTTCACAAGCGCGGATATCACGTACTTGAAGAAAAAGAATATAAGGAAGAGCGCAAGGTGCTAAGGAAGTATGCACCCGGTCGATTTGAAGGGACATAATTATGATATTCAAAAAAACACTAAATACTGAGGTTGGGGGTTTTTTAGTAGCAGATCGCATTTTGATGCAGACGAGATCTCCAAAAATAAATGGGTATTTACATACGGTTCCTAGTGGTAAATATGATGTAAATATTAATGTAGTTCCAACGACAGGAGCATTCTATACTAAAAGTAATAAGAAGAGTGGTAAAATAAATGTTGTATCCGGACAGGTTTTCATAGGAGATCCGAGTGCAGTTTTTGGATATGCCGGATGGGATAAGTTCCTCAAAGAAACAAACGGGCTGAAAAAATTTGGTGGAAGAGGAATCTATCTTGATACGGGTGGAGACGGTGAAGGTATAGTTAAAGTTACATTTACAAAGGTGAAATAAAATGGCAGCAGTAAAACGAGGAAAATCAAAGACAAGGGCGTGGTGTGAGGAAGCAGCAGATGCATTCGGCTGTGATCTTAAAAAAGTGGGTAAGGAATGGCGTGTAATTCAAAGGTCAACCGAGAAAGTTGCATATGCAAACGCATCACTGGACAAAGTTCAGGACTTCTTATTAAGACAGATAATGAAATATATAGGCCAGAACACGAAGATCGTATCCGCAAAAAATGTGAGGAAAAAGTAATGTCACCGAAACGTACTCCGCCCGTAACATTACTTTTTGTAGGTTATTCTCACGGTACAAACAAAAAAAATGCTGAAGGTAGGTTTAGAGATCAAAGGCCGATGTGGTCACACGGAAAACATTTCAAGTTAGACCCAACCGGGAAGATAGACGAAATTACGAAAGCCAAAGAATATAAAGTATATTATGTAGAAACAAATCCAGCGTTATCAAAGAAAGGAGGGAAGTAAATGCCGACGTTTTACCTTAAATTCGATTATCCGGACTGGGGTAATACATACTACAAAGTAACCGCTCCGACAGAACGGGACGCCATCAGGAAACTTCTTAAGGGGACAAAAGACATTCCGGAGAACAGAGTGCATGTGTGGAAAGGAAGAGGTATACCAAAGTCTGTCGCTGGTAGAGGAGTGTAACCTAATGTCTGATACGCCAACGTGTTCACAATGCCACAAACCCATGAATTTATTATACATATTTCCAAACACCGATAAAAAAACAGCATCGGAAATGTATTACTGTCGTGATTGTAAAAACACGTGGGATATCACAAGAACACGCGTGTTATCATATTATAATACAATAAAGGAGTAATAATGACAAAACTTAAAGTAGAAACTACAAGAGCCCCAATGGGGTATGGGTGGGTGGGTTACTTTAAAACCGTTAACGATGCACAGGATTGGGTAAACTGTGCGATAGCCTCCGGTAAAAATTACCCATTCTGGTTACAGAAAGTGACCATGCCGGAAATACCGAATAAACACTATTCATTATGGTGGAAGAAACCCAAGAACCAAAAAATGGCGGGTAAAGGGTTTGGAGGACATTAATGCCAACACTATCCGCAGAAACAGGAAAATATACGAGATTTAAATTCCCCGGAAGCAAAATAATACATAACAATGTATTTATTTTTTATGACGAGTCCCCGTCGTTACCAGACGCCAATCAATTTATAAAAAAGAACAATGGTAAATTAATTAATCACGAAGATGGTGTGGCAGTCTATCAGGAATTTAAAATAATCCCATTCGCCGAGAATAATAAAACCGTATATGGTGTATATTACAGATATATATGTAAACGCAGACAGAAACCAAAGGGGGAGTAACATAATGGAAAAAGTAAAGAAGTATGGGGGTCACTTATCAAAACCAAACGATTGGAAACGTATCCCAGAAAATATCTTGAAGATGGGTATGAAAGTAGAATGGGAACACTCAGATGTTCCAAAAGAACAGAGACGTATAACAGCAGATCATTGGGTTGAATTAGGTGATGCATATTACCCGGAGCTCTTAAAAATGGAACGAAAGATAAAGAAAATGATGATGAAGAAAAAAATCAATAATAAGATAATTTGAGGCGAAAAACAAATGTCAAGAGCATTTCAAGATGATAAAAAGTTAATGTTAGTCAGGCAGTATGCAGAACATGCGATTGAGTATAATGGGAAAACAAAGATCGGAAAATATTTCTATCATACAATGGGAAAAAGACATGTTGATAAAACTGATGCCGTTGTAAATCGGAATATGTTGGATCAACTTGGGTATGGTGCGAGAATAAAACAAGCATCTCCAACAGATCCCCGGTACGAAGTATTTGTAAGGAGAAAATAATGCCCAAGTTACCAAAATATGAGAGAAGAATTGACAACAAAGTTTTCGTATTATATCATACATATCCGACAGAAACAGGTGCAAAACGCGTAGCGAATAAGATTAATAACGAAACTCCGGAAGGGTTTTTAGCGAAAGCAATTGGAAAAAGCGTGTGGGTATATGATGGTATCAAGAGACCGTGGGATAAATAAAAAGAGAGATGCAGTAAAATATGTCAACAGAACCAGATAAGAAAAAATTGTTTGTAAAAGGCGCACACCTACTTTCAGGTATTAATGAAGAGTTAACAGAAGAAGAATTTATTAAACGGGCGGGTCTGAAGAACCTGAAAGAGTTAAGGAATTATCCATATGTATCTTTGATATTAGACAACCCAAAAAAACCAATATTAGTTGGACATAAACACGAGAGAACAATTGCATTGGCAATGCAAGGTCGAGGCCACAAGAGATGGCAGACAATGGAGTGGAGGAAATAATATGCCAACACGACAGGATTGGATAGATATAATTCGCAAACATAAGGGTAAGGTGTCTAGTGATCCAGATAAAAATCATCGACATCCAACAATAAGATTAAGTTTTGCTAACAAATACACATGGATTGACGCATATTGGGTTTACAGAGAACCCGGAGATCGGAGATTCAAAGAATTACGAGATCGCATAGCTGTGGAAATGCGCAAAGATGGATGGGATGTTGAAACGGGTATGGCCGACAACCGTTTAGAATATTTCTTATTTGCAAAAAAAGAGAGGAAATAAAATGACAAAAGGAGACGCACAAAAACGGAGAGATCGTATCGCGGAAGAATTTGATAAGAAATATCGTGTTGGTGATGTTGCATTTTGTCCGATATATGGAAAATTAGAACTTATTAAAATCAATAAAAAGACCGCAGTAGGTATTCAACTCAATGAAAAGGGTAACCCGATAATATACCGTGGCAAATCAGAACCAACCCCAATAACAGTAGAAAAATATTTGTTCATAGTAAGGAGCGGATAAATGGCACACACACCCGTAACAGCACACATATACATGATTGTAGATAAGAAGACGGCTCCAATCAAGCCAAATATTAAACGAAAGATTAAACGACCATATTTGGCAGATAACGTGGGAGTATTATCTAACGGAGAAGAGGTTCGGAGACTCGGGAAGAAATGGTTTATGTGGAGTACTAAATGACAACAAAAGTAGTTTTTAGAAAATGGAAAGGTAAAGGAGGCACCGTTATAGCGCTGTTCCCGCAAGTTCCCGGTGACACGATGGGAAAACTGTGTATGAGTTACGAACATTTGGGTCAGCACGGGTCGGCAGATCCATCTATAGTTGAACTCACGACAACGGCAACAGAGAAAGACTATGCGCCACTGCTTAAAGAACTCAAAGCCGTAGGATATAGAGATCTCGATATAAAATCAAAAATTACATATAACGATCAGCAGCTCAGAATACAAGAGGCTACACTGTCACGAAGGTTAAGCGCAAATATAGTGAAAAGGGGTAACCAGTCATGGTAACAAAAGTGGTTTTTAGGAAGTGGAGAAAAGGCGGGAATATTATAGCATTATTCCCCCAAATTCCGACAGATCCAACGGGAAAATATTGTGGATCGTATCAGCATTTAGGTCAACACAGTAGTGCAGATCCGGGAATTGTCAACGACACAAACCTCGCAACCCCGAAAGAATATGCACCATTACTAAAAGTCGCAATATAGGATATGATGATCTTGTAATTCGTTCAAAGATCACATATGATGATTATCTTATGCGAAAAAAGGAACTTAAACGAATAAGTGGGGGAAAATAATCATGGCAGTATATACAGCATTAGGTGGGAAATATCCAAAGTACAGTGTAGTGGGAGTGGATGGATCTGGAAGAGATCGCGGATCACATCAGTACTTTGAGACTAGGGCAGAAGTTGATACATATGTAAAAGAACTTAAAGACCTTAACAAATTTATTGTGATCTACATCAACATCCGTGAAACAAAAGCACCAAAAAAAGGGTATGTTTTAACGCGAGAACCAAAATACAGATTATCAAAAGAATATAAGTTAACTTCAAAAGGGTGGAAATAAAAATGTTAACAAAACTCGAACAAAAGTAACTGAGATCCAATTCAAATTAGGTGAGTTATGACACGAACAAAAAAATATCATGAACTATGTCATCCATATAGAGAAGAACTAAAAAAGACGCGCAAAGAATCAACAAAACGATTCAGAAAGAAAGAAAAACAAACTGTTAAAAAAACAGGCGAACCACTAGTCAAACCAAAAGATATTTGGAAAGATTATAATGGTAAGCCGAATAGAGATACTAAAAAGGCAAGAACGCGTGCAAACTTCCAAGAAGATGATTAAAATCGATAAATACCGTTGGTGAACACATGGATGAAAAGTTAAGGGAAAAATCAAGGAAACACAATCAGGTTACATAGCATCGGTGATAAAAAACCAAAAAAGGAGTATAAAATGGTAACAAAGAAACTTTTACCGTCGGAAAGAGACACAACCACAATGAAAACAAAGGTGTTGGCAGCAGCACACAAACACTTTAAGAAGCGGAAAGGAATTACTGCGTTCTTTGAGCACGGACACTGGTGGGTCAGGGTAGATTATTATCCAAAGAGGGATGAGATACAAACCTTTGATGTTGTAGATGCCGAAGGACACGGTTCAATAGACGGATTTGGTTTTGAAGAGGTAGGATAAATGGTAACATTTAAACAAGAACTTAATACTGAGATTGGTGGGTTTTTAGTTGGAGATAAAATCATGTTTAAAACAAAATCTCAAACAATACCCAAATTTTTGAAGGCAATGCCAACAGGTACTTACGAAGTAAATATTAATGTAAAACCCACATCAGGCATATTTGCGGGTCGGGATATCAATAAGAAAGGGGGTATTGTTGTAGAATCAGGTCATGTATTTATTGGAGATCCAAGTGCCGTACACCGTACACTTACAACATGGCATAAATTCTTAAATGAGAATAAACTTCTCTCAAAGAAACCAATGAAACACGGACTCTTTATTGATGTCAGCGGGGATGGGAAAGGAATAGTTACTGTAGAACTCAAGAAAAAGGGGAAGTAATCATGGCAACCAAACTTTCATCAAAATTAACAAAAATGGTAACGACTACAAACACAAAAATTAGCAAATTAACTTCATATGGAGAAAGAGGGATAACTGTTAATTTCCCCGGAAATATACTTGAATGGTCAAATTCGTTAAAAGGGTGGAAAATAGGATCGCGGGTCAAACCGGGAAAATATCAACTTGATGCGAATGAAATTATTATTGAAGCAAACGAGTCTGATATAGAAACAATAAAAAATCACCTAGATATTCTACCCCTATATAAGAAATCATATGAGGGACGAGGAGGTAAATAATGGTAGATGAATATATTGCAATACGAAAAAAGAAAATGGTGGAGTTGGAACGAGAGAGTGTACCATTACTAAATGAGAAGAAACGATATCAAATAAAAATTGATGATATTAATGCAAAACTAAGTGCCCTCTACACAAAACACGCAAAATTGGAAACAGAGATCATGCAATACGAGGATACAAAAGCAAAACGGAGGTAAAAATGTCACGACAATGGACGTTGCAGGGAATGAGGCGTGCGAATAAGGCAGCAGGCCAATATTTCTTCCAAAAAGGAAATACGGATTTCTTTGAGGATAAAAAACTAAAAGCGTTCTACGATGGTGTAGATAATTATATCCGTATAACAAACCGTCAGGGTCGGAAATCATGGTATCATTTTGACCCGGCAACTGGTATAATCGTTTGGGTAGCCGCACCAAAAACATTGAAGGACAAAGCATGAGGATCGATTTAACAAAAGGATCACCCCAAAAAAGGACATATGATCTATCGGGTGGTGCAATAACTCATCTGGAAAACATCCAGTTACAATTAAAATATCTTGAAAACATTGACAGATATATGCTTGGAAAATACGATATTAGGGCATCAGACATTAACCAACTTACCAAATTAAAGAAAAATCTCGAAAAGGTACACGAAGATGTGACGTTTGGGAGATATAAGTTCAAATAAAGGAGGGGGGATATGTCAGTAACAAAAGATTCGGATATAAAAAAGTTAAAACACGAGTATTCGGAGTTTTCTGAAGATTTTATTGAATATGCTATAATAAAAGGAGGTAAAAACTTAACAAGGAAATATTTGATCGGATTGTACAGGGCGATGGATGAAAACACGCAGACAATGATAAAGAATAAACAATTAGCCGTGTTTAATAAGGAAGCAATCCCAACCTATCGTGCATTTCTGCGAGGTAGAGGATATTCTCTAGGAGAAGTTAAAGAAACGTCATCTGGATATGTAGCAAAGGTTATGAAAAATTGATAAAGGAGGAAAATAAATGGCAGGATTTACGTTAACAGATATGATATCATTCTCGAAATCAAAAGTAATGATGAAAGCCAGTGGTGGAAAAACCGATTATTATGGGGGAAAGAACCAGACAGCAAGAGATGTTCTCACACACGGGCCACGCGGAGTGGTAAATTACCACCTTTGGAATAACCTAATCGCAACACTGGATCTTAACAAGAAAACCATATATGTGATGGATGCCGGGTATAAGTCAACTACAACAAAAGACCGTATAAACCAAGTTCTCAGTCACAAATATGGCGGCATTTCGCAGACAAAAGGCATGTGGTATTTCCATAACACCAAAACAGGTAAAGTAGAACCGTGGACTGGAGAAAAACTAATAAGGTTGTGAATAAAAATGACAAGAAAAGAAAACATATCTGATGTTAAAAAACGGAAGGGAGATCTGAAAAGCAGAGACGATCTTCCCGTATTTAAATACGTTATAAAAGAAGATGGTAAACTAGTAATGGGAAAAAAGACACTAAAAGAGGCCAACAATTATTTCAATAAACGCAAGGCCGCTATTAAAGGTAAGAACATCTTAATGGCAATGTACAAGTTCGACACAAACAAACGCCGATGGGTTGGATTAAAACAGAACTGAGGTTAAAATGATAATTGTTCCGAGAAGTATAAAAAAGTGGTGCATTCGCGGCCAGACGCGTGGAGAAGATCAATATTACCCAACAAAAGAATCAGCAATATTAAGAGTAAAATCGCTACTTATATCTGGGGAGAAGAGAGTAGTGCATATTGGGAAATTTAACGAAAAATTATATTCAAGCGGTATGCCAACCCGTGGTGCATATGCAGACGTGGAATCTTGGGAACTTGTTAATGGTGTCCCAAAGAAACGTGATAACAAACAAAGGTGACGCAAATGAACCGAAAAGAAACCCAAAGGTATGTTACCCAGAAAGAATCTCCGGAAGACAGAGAACGGAGGATAAATGGAAACGTTCTTGCAAAAATATTGGGGAGACCAGACCTCGTGGAAAAAGAACCCCATATTAAAAGAACAGAAGTTCCAATTAAATATAAAAAATGCCCGATGTGCAAAAACATTGCAATGAAAGAGGTTGGTAAACAGGGTGGCAAACGAGGGGCACTAAAAACAGTAGAGCGATGTGAATATTGCGGGTATATTAGGATAAAGTGAGGTAAACTAATATGACACAAAAATATCCGTGGAATGGAGATCGGAGTAAATAACGTGGTTACAATGAAAAAGCCAGTAAAGAAAAACATTAAGAAACCTAGTGCAGATAAACCACCCCTATGTTCAAAGTGTCACAGAAAGATGGAATTTATTGATATAACTCGCAGTAGTGATGGACATTCATTAACTGTTCGGCACAAATGTCCGAACCCGCGATGCGATAATCAGTGGTCAGTAGTAACACGCACTAATGTAACACATGATAGTAGTCGTGATCCTACGTATAGGGATATGTTTAAATGAACTAAAATGTCAATAAAAGGAGGGAATAAATGTATTATATAGGACTATCACCAAAACCAAAGAAACCAAAAGTAAAACCAAAGAAAATAAATTTCATGGATCTCCAGAAAGAGTGCATGAAGAAACTTGGGACTGTCGGGTTCTATCCTACAGCGTCATCCGATGATACAGTTATCGGAAACGAATGGTATCACCCGGCAGGTGGAGCTGCAACGACAAAAGAGGTTGCAAATATATATGCAAAAGAGTATCGTGCGCGTATAGGAATACCCAAAAGTGTGCGGATAAGGTTCCTTAATGATGCACATATCTTAAACAAAAACGGGGTATGGGTTGAGAAACCAGCATATATGATATTTATATTAGAATCAGTGTTATATAGGTGAAATAGTATGGTAGCAACAAAATATGATAGTTGGATAAGAGGATCATCGGGATATCGGGGATTCACGATCTATTATAGGTTAATTAACCCAACACTTCCGTCTGGTTTCGAGAACGATTTAAAGAAACCGAACATATATAATATTGTTATATTTAAATTAAACAACCGTTATCACATAACGAAAATCCTCTACAAAAATTGGGGAAGCTTGTTTATGAATGAGGGATTTAAAGAACTTGGAGATTATGGCAAATTAGATAATGCGATCCGATATGCTGAAGAGATTATAAAAAAGAGTGGGAAGACTTATCCAGTAAAAAAGAAAATACAGTGAGGTAAAATAAAATGACAGCAAAGAAACAACCGAAATCAAAGAAAGCAACGAAGAAGACAGCACGACCGAAAGCAACCAAAACCAAAGTAGTGTACCGCACACGTACGGTGTATAGGGATGCACCAAAAGAACAATCACCGCTCGGAGATGTAGCAAAAACGACATCATCAATGGTCGGTGGAGTATTGATTCCAACCGTAATTGGATTGGGAGTGGCAAGTGCAATCGGGAACGCATTTAAGAGCTCATGACACATCAGAGAATTAACCACATATTAACAATTTTTAACGAGAAGTGGTATTTGATAGGCTCTGCAAAAACAGAAGTAGGTGCAGAAACAATCAAGAAAAAAGCGTTATCTGAAGGTCACCGAAGTGAAATTAAAGTATATAAACAAAAAGTTAACGGAGTGACGGTATGGGGAGCCTATTCTAAAGAACCACACGCGCACAAGCGCACGGGAGTGAAAAAGATATGACAAAGATCGAAGTAGCGAATTCAGAAGTAATTGATGGTATTCAGATTGATTATCTGACAGACTGGAACAACAGATTTGCACCGAAAACATTAAAAGAGACTATGAAAGGCTATGCGAAACAGATAGCCCCGCTGGCAGCTAAAAAAGGATATAAACGAGTCCAGATCGCGTCATTTGGGGACTTCTATTATTTCGGTCTCACTGACAAGTTGATTGGGTTAAGTACAGGATTTGCAGCGCGATTACTAAAAAGGTGATAGTGTGACTGAGTATAAAAAAATTGCAGAATACCTGTTCAAGATATTAGACAACATAGATGCCGCATCGGATATTGCAAAAGGCGATGACAAATTATATAGATCACTTGTATCCAAGGAACTAAAAAAACGGTTTAGATATGCGACAACAAATGGATATACAGTGAGGTGGAAATAGCATGCGATGTCAAAGTTGTGGAACAACACATGAGCAGTGGTCTTTAAACGATACACTTAGACCGGGAAAACACAAAGACAACCCATATCACGTTTGTTCAAACTGTTTACTCTATTTAGTGACGTACTCACTGAAGCCAAAAGAATATAAAAACTTAATTAAAAATGGGCACAGCACACACGAGTTTTTATTGCACAGCGATTTCTATGACGAGAAGGGTAAAGCCCAACAACCGCTGTATAGGAGAAGGTGAATGGGAACTAGACTTGAAGGATTATACGAAAAAAGGAAACAAATAGTCCTAAAAGCATTTGCGTTAACTAAACAGAAAGAACGTATAGGAAAACAAATCGAGTCTAACAACAAAGCGCGAGAACAAATAGATACTGAAATTATTGCCGAACGGAATAAGAACTCGAAACTAAAAACGAGGTAATTAACATGGTACACCGTGCAAAGAGATATATTGTTGATACGAATACTACAATTATGGGATAGTGAGAGGTCAAAGTGCCAGATAACTTCAAGAACGTACCACGCGCTTACAAGTATTTTCGGGAAGCGCATTCACCATATGGTGTTCCAAAGAATGGGGGGTATTATAAAAAATTAATGGATGCCATAAACATAGCAAAAGAATTCCTTAATGAGAAAGGGTATGAAAGTAAAATATATAGACGAGAATTTAATGCAAACGATAAAGAGATCGGGAAAAAACTGATAATGGAAATTAAATGAGGAGGAGAAATGGTAAATACTGCCGCATATTGGAAACTCAAAATTGAATCTTCTGGGGGGAAGCTACTCAAATCCGGGATTCCAGAACATTTAAAGCGAGATAATAAGTGGATTAACGCCGAATGGATTAATATAAAAAACGGTCAGGTTGCAAGACAGATTCGTAATGAGTTTGTAACCTTGATGAGGGTTGATGGTTGGACTATTACATTACAAAACCAGCCAAACGAGAAAGTATATGGGTTATTAGCAAAAAGAAAATATAATGGGGAATTTTTATCTACAAAAAGGAGCGTATAAAAAATGTCAAAAAGACCACAATCGTACGAAAGAGCACCACCGAGATCGATGAGATCGCGCCTTTCAGATAAAGGGTATAAAGAATACGATCCGGGTATGGGGCACATTACCTTTGGATCTAATAAATCAGAAGCGGAACAAACCGTAAAAAAACTACATACAAAAGGTAATCTTGCGCAAGTAGTTCCGATCCGCCACATGGATGATGGTGGAGTAAGTTATGTCGTTATGTACAAAGAAAAAGGGGGTAAAAAGTAATTATGGAACTAAAAGGGAAATATTCTAAAATCGATCATTTTAAAGATGCAGTTAAAGAGGATTGGATACGAAAAGACGAAAAATTACATTTTCTTAAAAAAGGTAACAAGTTCTACGTGTTAGTTTGCGTTCATAAAAATAAAAAGAACGCCGAAAACCATGTGAATGCGATTCAAGAATCAGCAGACAATATCAACAAATACCTCATTGCCGATAAAAAATATGGTGATAAAGAACAGGCATTTATTAAAAAGATAAAAGAGTATTGGGGAGTCTACGCTCTTGATATACTGAATGTTAAAAAAGGAGGTAAAAAGTAATCATGGTAAAAACATATAAATCAAAAGATGAAATTCCCAAAACGTTTCGGGCCAATGATAATAAACTGTATTATTTTTACAGGACAGTAAGCGAAGACGCAGATAAGACATATTTAAAAAATCTTCAAAACAAAGTATCAGCAATGGGGGATTCAATTTGGTTGCCAATCATAATAATCAGAACAGAAATGTGGGCAATATACACAGATAAGAAACAGGAGAAATAATCATGGCAATTTCAGAGTTACCGAGTGGATCGTTAAAGGAAATACCGACATTTGCATGGCTGATCAAAGCCGGAAATAATGCATATATATACACGGGAATGAAAATGGGATTAAACTATGCTGTTGGACGTGTTGAAAACGCTAATCCCGGAAGTACTGTGCATGTATCGCAAATTGTGAAGTAAAGGAGGAAAAAAACAATTATGACAAGAAAAAGCAATCGGAAATCCCGAACACCAAAAAGATCAGGATTACCCATCATTCACAAGAAAGGAAAGAAGATCAGTTTTGGTGGATATATTAATGACATATCAAAGTAAAAAAGGAGGAAAACAATGGCAAAAACCCCCCATGTAACGGAAGTCGGTCAAACATCGAACGACACGAAACGTAAACAGATCATGGATAAATACATAAAATTAGGTTATAAGACTGTATTGTTTGAGGATAATGCAGAACAACCAGAATTATGGGACAAATCTAAACAAAAACGATACGTTATATATGTAGCGAAAAAACCGTTAAAAGAAGTCGTTAAAAAACAGTGAGGAGAAATATAAAATGCCAGCAAAGAAAAACTTGTTTCTACAAAAAGTAGCAGCAGAGATAGAAGAGAAAGGAACAGAAGGAAAACTACACCGTGTACTGAAAGTCCCATTAGATTATAATATGGGCGACATGATGACGTTTTTAGAGAAAATAGATGGAGCAATTGTAGGTCACACAATTAAGAACCCCCTTGCGCATGGAATAAGGGAAATTTTAATCACACCCAAACTCCAGAGACAGGTAAGATTCGCAATTAGGGGTATTAAAGCCTCTCGTGGTGAGTATAAACCAAAGAAAAAGACCTCAAGTAAGAGGAAATAATGCCCCCCAAATTTCCAGTTGGGATTACACCTCTCAAGGAAGCACACGAATATAAAGGTGGATTAAAATATTACGCCCGAAAACAATCTCTCACAGCAAAATACCACAAACACATTTATTATTTGATATTATGGAGAGACACGCCCAGTGCAGTAAGTACTCTTGGGGACTCAATGCAATATGCGTTTCCTTACCTAAAGTATATAACGTCGAATATCAGGTTCTACCGCAACCCGGAGGATCTTAAATCAGATAAAATTGAAAAATACGGTCTTTATGTGAGGATGGAAAAATAACCAGAAGATGATAAAAATGCAGCAGAAAAGAAAAAGAGTCGAAGATGAATTTCCGGGTATAATGACCGTACCTCAAAACAGGTGCAGAGAAGTTGACCCGAGAGAGATGGAGATGCCTACAGCAACAGGTAACCATTTGAGATTCAGGAGAGGTGACAGTAAATGAGAATAACGCCGGTTATGAGAAAAACGATGTTAATCCCAAAATCTTTTGTTACTCCGGTTGGTGCAGAACCGTGGCAAGCAAGAATGTTTAAAGAACATCCGCCCGGTTCAACACACCGTATGCTTGGTGTACCAAAAGGAGAACCATTGCCATTAACGTTTATGCAGGCAATCGTGGATGCAGAAGTTGGCGATATTGTAAAGAATCCAACGAAGATCGGGTTTAAACAAGTAAAAGTAACAAAATACATGAAAGCAAAAATGAACGGAATATTAAATGCGATACGTGTATCACAGGGTAAGTATAAAGGTGGAAAATTTAAAGGGAGATAATCATGGGATGGACACACACAGGTCACCCCGGTCAGAGAAGTCCATATACGTATGAATATGTATGCCCCAAATGTGGTTACAAAAAAAGGTATGTATTAGGTATGAAGATACATTACTGTCCAAAATGTAATGGGGCTGTAGTTATGGAACGAGATTTAAAAAGTATGAAAAAAAGGTGAGTGGATGGGTAGAGATATTTATGACAAAGAATGCATTCTTCCAAAATACGTCCTTGTGGGTAGAGGGGATTTTGGGCCGAGAGTATTAGCTGCAAATGATAAAATAAACGAGTTACGACAGACAAAAAAACGAGCTGGGTGGGAAGATCACCCCAATATAAGAATATATGAATTCAAAGAGTGAATAAAAAATGTCAAAACAACAAGATCCATTAAAATCCGATATTAAAACAATAAGTATCAAACCCACTAGTAAATTAATACTTAACGAATTTGAATATATGTGTGAATTAATAGAAGAGAATTGGAGTGAATCAACTGGTGGATTACCTTTCCCAAAAATGTATCCCTATGTTAGTAAAAAAGATAATTACTTAGTTATACCGATGATCAAAAGCGTATTAAAAGAAGTTGTTGGGAGATGTAATGATTTTATAGATATTAATGAAAGTAATTTGGGAAGTATGGGTTTTGCCGCCGATAATGATCGTGCAGGTCAAAGAAGGATACAAGAAGAAATTGCTGGGCGTAAGGAACTTATTAAAGCGTTTAAACAATTAAAACGCATTGTTAGTTCGGCATTGAAAACTGTGAAATGAGGTGACAATTTAATGACAACAAAAACATGTGATACTTGTATAAGATCAACCTGTTATTTTCATGCAGCCAAAGAGAAGTGGCGGAAATCATAAAAAATCCGGAAGATAAACCAATGTTAACGTTTATAGAAAGGTTTGGATGCGGTTCACATCAGGGAAAAAGGTGAAATAAATGAGTATAACGGAAGTTAGGGGACATCCCAGATGGTTCAAGGTTACAGACGATAACCAAAAAGAAAATTTTATGTATGTATTTGAATATCCAAATGGAAAAGCATCCGTAATATCTATTGTACCGAGAAATCTTCTCCCGAAGAAATATTCCCCGTTTGCATATGGGGTGATGCAAAGAAAAAAGAGAAAAAAGGAGTATTGCGGGAATTCAAACTCTTTGACAGAAGCTATTTCAATAGCTAACAAAAAAAGAATGGAAATTGGGGAAACAGATTGGGTGAAATAAACATGGCGATTCTAACGAAAATAAACGATATAAAAGGCAAGAAAGTACACGCCGTGGTTCAAAGTGATAAAACCCACGGGGAATATTATGCATTAATTATGAATCCCTCACATACGGTGAAATATGCAATGACTGGTAAGTACAAACGGTTTGAAACGCTTATGAACTCGGTTGAGAAATGGGCAAAAGAACAAGGTGTTGCTGAACTCTCATGGGATGCGAAGTTAAAGAAGTAATTATCGGAGTAGTCTATGCACTATAATTGGAAAGTTTATGGAAGATACAAATGCCCCAAATGTGGGTGGAATTTAGCAAGAAAACGAGCAGATCACGAAAAAGCAGTATCCCTTTGCTGTCGTTGTAAAACCAAAATGGTAGAGATTGACCCGAAAACATTAAAAGAGATAAAAAAACAAAAGGGGTGAACAAAATGTCAGATGAATGGAAATACTCAAAAGATGTAAAACGCGGCGTTGAAGTTGGTGTGGAAGATATCCTTAAAGACGGGATGAAGAAAATTAAAGGCGCTAAAATACAGACAAAACCCTCGAACGTACTTAACTATGCAACAATCAGAAAGACGAACCGCGTGCCGGAACCTATGTTATTATCCGATGCTGAAGTGAACCGTGTATTTAATGTTGAGAACGGTGGGCTGAAAAAAGTAAAAAGGGTAAAATATACCGGCCCCCTTTCAAAATACGGTTGGCCGAATAAAGTGGTGAGTGTTTCTCATGGTTCTATTGTTGTTGGTATCCTTTTAGATAACTTAAAAAATGTACATATAATCACGGTTGCAGAAAACGGAGATCTCAATAACGGAAAACTTCAACGAGTACAAGGGTCATATGCATCCGTTGTCGAGAAAGCAAAGAAAATGGCATTACAAATGGGTGAGAATACGGCATTAATGACACATGGCGCATCAGAGAACTTTATTGAGTATCAGGTAAGAAACAGAAGATTAGTAAAGGTATAACCATGACAAAAGACTATCTTAAAGGAAAAACGTTACGCTCAAATCAGCCCGAAAGCCCGTTGGCTTTAGCCACGGGATGAATGGCGTCTGAAAAAAAGCACAAACAATATAATGATATAAAGAAAATAAAAAGGTGTCAAAATAACGTGGGGAGATAAAAAATGACAGATAAAAAACCTGTATATGCATATACAAAATACATTAACCGAAGACAAGGTAATCGTGTTTATGGCGGTTCACTGTTCGAACGAATCGAAAAGAACGGCGTATCCCGTTTAGGCAAAAAAATATACGATTCGTTGGATACACATGCATTTACAACGAAAAAGGATGCCCGCGAACATCTTAAAGAGTACTGCGAAGCGAGAGGATATCAAATAGTATGGAAAACGATGTAAATTTAGTGCATACGTATATATTAAGAAACAACTTAATTCAATTATGAGTGGAAGTGAAAAACGATGACTGTAAAATATCAAGTTGAAATTGAACCCGGATTTACTGGGAGCCACGAAGGCCATGAATTTGTGCACAAAGCGGCACGATATATAGGAAAAAAAGCAGTAATCCGGCTAGACCGGCACGACTGGATTGAAAAAGCTACGTATACGTTCGGGACGGAAGGAGAAGTCAAACACGCGATCCAAGGTATCCTGAAAGCAGGTAAAGGGTTTTTGGAAGATCCAAAAGGAGATTTATTGATCTCAATTGATGACGAGACAAAGAAATTATACCCGTCGGGAGAATTCAACTCTACAAAGGACGACATCGAAAACGACAAGGGATTTGTATTAGTTACAATATCAGAACTAACAAAACCGAGCGGTTCTGAACCGGCACCTGTTAAAAAGAAATCACAGGGCGTTGGTGTATTCCCATCAGCCTACAAAGAGATAATGGGTAGTGGAAGTAGTTCAAAAATATCTTCATCAGCAACATCTTCAAAACCGTATCAGTCGTCTTCTGACGTGTATGATACAATCTCATCAGGATTGTATTGGAAGAAGAAAAAGTAAGGTGACACTCTATGGTAGTTAAAGTAAAACGCATTCATAATCCAGTCACCGGGAAGTATTATGAATTGAGACAAAGAAAGCCACAGTCAAAAAAGAGAGATAAAAAAAATAAGTGGGAATAACATGACAGATCAAGTAAAATATATCATAACCCCAGTAACCGGAACAAAATACAGGATTAGGGAACGGTCATCAAAATATAAACCCGGCGAGATCCGTGGGTTGTGGGGCAAGAAGGACGAGGAACCCACACAACATCCAACAATACAGTTAACGAAAAGATCAGATGTTAATCCACACGCAGACAGAATTCGGGGATTATGGTGTAATAAAGGAAACGCCACGTTAGTTGGTGTGGATGAAGTACAAGATTTTGTTGATAGTAAAAAACAAAAAGGTAAAAAGAAAAAACAGGGGAGGTAAAATATGAAGCGAGGCACAAAAAAAGGAATTTTAGGTCAAGATGTTAAAGGATATAGTACAGAATCACTCGAACAAACTCTTTCAAAACACATACCAGAGATGATTCAATCATTTAATAAAAAAATAAAAGATTATGAACAAGAGATTATCTTCCAGAAAAATCAAATTAAGGATTTAGAACAAGAAAAGAAGGATATTATAATAGAATTAAAACGAAGAAAACAGAGGTAAAAAAACAAATAATAGATGTAAAAGGAGGAAAGAATCAAAATGGTTACTACTTACAACTCAAAAAAAGACATTCCCACACACATCATACGGAAAGACAAAAAATATATCCTTCATGATATAATATTGCAGTCTGAAGTGTCAAATGAATTATATCATACAATTAACTACTCTCTGAACCGGGATGGGACATATCCTACCTTTGTAAATATTCAGGTAGGGTCAAAAAAATATTATGCAATTTATAAGTATTTTTGTAATGTATAACAAAAAGGAGGAGATCAAAAATGACAAACGAAGAGAAAATTGTTTATTTGGGAAGAGATCCATTTGCGCGAGAAGATTTTATTAAGAAATATATAGGTATAGGCAAATGCGATTTCTGCGGGAGAAACGCCAAGTTGTGGCGGTACGGAACCGAAAATGACAACAGCAGAAGAGGTTGGGCGAAAGGTTCGTTCTGTTCAAAAGGTTGCTACAACGCATATCATACGTGAACGATATTAGGTGAGGATATAGTTAAATGACGACATATATTGCAACATGGTATAATAGTGCGAAATCAGGGTTCTATGGAGCAATAGTTGATGCCAAAACAAAAGAAACCGCAAAAAGGAACTTTACTAATAAAAACCCGGATAAAATGCGGCTCTTAACTATCAGAACGTTTCCAGAATTTATTACCGAGTTCCTTTCAAGAAACAAACCACGATTATACTACATGTTGCCTGCTCCAAAAGGTAGTGAATACGAGTGGATGGAATTTATGAAAAACCCAAAACACGCGGGTGGGGATTGGGGCGAGTGGCCGTTATGGGTACGCAATCATATCAAACAAGCGGCGATTGATCGGGTAAAAAGAGGGAAATATGTATGGTAAGGAGAAACAAAGAATGCCAAAAAAAGAATCACATATCCCAACACCACTAACACAAAAAGAAGTTAATAATCTACGTAATGGAACGAAGGTTCAGGTAATATGGTCTGGGGATCATGGGCCGTTTACATATACCATTTCAAGAGATCGGTTTAAGACTGTGATAGCCACATATGGTGACGTATTTGTAGATTATTTAAACCACGTTAATGATAGGGTATACCCACTCGGGACGTTTAAAGAACAAAGTTTAAAAAAATATAAGAAAAGAGGATAAAAAATGACAGATAACTGGACAGAGAACAGAGATCGCACGTTATATAAACACAAAGCAAACCCGAAGATGATTGTACAAATCATGGAAACGAACGCACCAGAAGGTGCAAAGTATTTCGTATATCACACCCACCCGGGTTATGGGGGGATAGTAATCCCACAAAAACTCGAACGAGCTACAACGATGAAACACGCACGCGAGCTCGCGGAAGTGCATATGAAACACTGGAACGACTCCACAAAATGGTGTTCCGATCCGGATTTCGGGAAGGCAAACTAAAATGACGAAACCACAGAAGAAAATGACACCAAAAGAATGGTTAAAAGAATATGCCCCTGATATGGGGTATAAGTTTGTGGATAAAGGTAACAAGAAACATTATGCGTTGGTTGATCGCAAAGGGAAAGCGACCGTGTTCGAAACACTCGAACAAGCCAGAAACTTCATCCTCCGTGCCATGCATAAATACATGGGTGAACATACAACCCTCGTTGATGAACATGGAAATGTATTAGAGATGTCCATAGCAGACAAACGGAAAGCGATGGAAAAATAAATGTTTCATAGCGTTTTGCCTCGGTTTGATCATCTGACAGAAAACGAGCAGCACAAACATATCATAAAATTACAAACACGGTGGGCAGCAGATGCATTAAACGATGCAAGGTATAACAAAAAACAAGCACTTGCATTTGAAAAGAGCAAAATGCTTCGTTCAGAACAACACGCCCGTGTCACAAAACAGGAGCGGGATTGGGCGACGTTAGCCAGCAACGATGCCGTATATGCGCAGAAAGAGGCAAGAAGATTCCGTACATTAGGTAAAGATATATTGGCGGATATGTACCAACAAGAACACGACTGGTGTGTTATCTGGAGTAATAAAAGACGAAAACTTGCGGATATGCACAACATGACATTATCCGAAATGTATTGGAAAGAATACGAGTGGAGTATGTTCTGGTATAATCGTAGAAAACGGATTATTGATGATCATCGGGAGTTATTGGATTGACACATACATATACAGAATTAAAAGAACAGGCGTTAAATTATAAGTATGAGTTAGTCGATACGAAAACGCTACGTGAACGACGGAAAAAATCCCCTAACCTATCATTATATCCAGATGGGTATTGGTTACTTGATTCGATTGGCGATTGGTTCTGTGAAACTCTTGAAGATGTAGATACGTTTTTGAGCGAAAAAAAAATCAAAAAAACTAACGAAAAAAGAGGGAAAATAAGATGGCAACACATCGTGAAGGATTAGATTGGGTTGGAATAATAACAGGTAAAAATAAAGATTTAGCGGAAAAAAGAATGAAATATCATCAACCCGTATTTGACGGGTATAAATTAAAATTATTTAGGCTAGATAATTTTGTACACACTAAAAAGGGTTATAAATACGACGTATATGTGGTGTTAGAAAATAACAAATGGGTAAAAACAAAATAGTATGAGGTGAAAAAATGCCACAAAACACTGACATATCTTTAGAGTATTGTAATGACCTTGCCGATAAGATGGGATATTATCTCATAATAAAAGATGAGGGATACTATCTTACTAAAACCGGTAGACCCCCAATGATGTTTTACTCAACGCTAGAAAAACTCGCGCAGTTCTTAAAATATCGTAATGGATTTACAGCATCATGTAAGGCATTGAGCGGCGGGAAGTGCCGTAATTTCAGGGATGATAGGTTAGAGGATAATATGAACAACCCGGACTCTACCAGTAGTGTAGCAGTTGATGGAAGTCCGGTAATGCGTATACTCAGGGAGTAATAACATGAAGTGCGACAAAGATAAAAAATATGTTATGATCGGGAATGAAAAGGTGCGGTTATGTACTCACCCCGATAGGAACATGTTCCTTTTTTGCAAGAACGCAAAAGAACACAATAGGTGCCCCGAAATATTGAGAAGAATGGTGAAAAAAGGAAAACCCGATCCACACAAGTATAGGATAATAATGAGGGAGAAATAAATATGGGAGTACAACGTGGCGCTCCATATAATAGACTGTTCAAGAACGTGAAATACACTCTTTATAAAGAATATGATGCACTATTCGGGGAAAAAGAACAAAACAAAGATATCGAAAAATTAAAAGAAGACGGATATCTTGTAAAGAAAGTACACATTAAAAAAGGGCAGAGAGATATTGAACGAAGTACATATATCAAGAAAATCGGAGGTAAGTAATGGCAACAAAAAAGAAACAGATTAAATATAATATTGATTATTGGAAGAATTCACCGTATAAGAAAGATCCAGTATACAAAGATACATTAAAATTTGGCGGGGACGAAAAAGCAGCACACGATTGTGCAATGTTATACCGGGACAAAAGGTTATTCTTCAATGTGGGGTATTCAGCAGAAACATTAGGTGTACCTTGGAGCGTATGGAGTAAATTAAGAGATAAATATACTTAATTAATAATTATGTTGATGGGGGGGACAACAATGGCATCACACACTAGAGAAATAATCGACAAATATAAACTTGTAAAGGAACCACACGGTTTTGTTAATGTCATAGTAAATGACAGTCCGTATAAACAGTATTTAGTTGAAAAAGAAAAATTAAAAATCCTACCGGAAGACTGGAGATATCCCGGAGATATAATGTTAGAGGTATCAATTAATATGGCGAGAGGGATGGAAGTAACGATCCACGATCCAAAACTCGGGAGGGAATAATATGCACACACCAAAACCAAAACGAACCGAATCTAATATTATAAAAGAAGCACGAGCACTTCGTGCTAAACGAGCATTACAGAAGAAAACCAAAAAAGAAAAAGAGGGGTATAAATATTTTGTATATGCACACGAGTTGGGATTTGGTCAGCATCACAAAGTATATTTCAGAAATCTCAAATCGGCACAATCTTGGATAAACAAATCTGGAACTATGGGCACAGTATACGATTTGAATGAGAAATTAGTGTGGACTAACATAAACGAACCTCTGTCATGATCCAAAAAACCACCAAGTATTATGGGAAATCATATGGGATGGTGTATAGTTCAACGGATCGAAAAAAAGCAAACGTTTACGCAGACTTGTTGAATAAAATGTTTGGTGATTATGGGGTAGGAACAACCCGCAAAAAACTACAGGAGATGACACATTTAGTTCTCCTAGACCATGTAACTATTGAAAACATTGAGCATCACGTTATATATGTAAAAGAACCGTATAATAAAAAAATAAGAGCAATTATGGGGAGGAAAAACAATTGACGGATAAGAACAACCGGCCAGAACGTATATTTATTGATCCGCCAGAGAACCCGACAATGATTGTACGAAACGATTTAAAGTATGCAATAATCGGCGGAGTTATTTTTCCGGTATCCTTTTTCATAGTGGCGCAAGTTCTTGTATGGCAAGGCGTAGTTGTAGACAATATGTCGGTATCGGATTGGATAATCTCTTCAATAATTAATGGAATATTAGGTGCGATATTCTGTGTAGTGATTATTCCAATGATAATAAAGTTTATGGGGTGGGGAAACTGATAAGGTATCAACAAAGGAGGAACTAATCATGGCAGATTGGACATCAAACACTGGAGATTGGGCAGAGATTGCGACAAAAGAGAGAAAGAAGACCCTGAAAGTTGAGGAAGATGAAGAAGAGGAACCAAAACCTAAAAAGAAAACAAGTTCAAAGAGAGATGCATTGAACAAGATAAAATCTAAACGCAGATTAGAAGAAGAGGAACCGGAAGAAGAAAGTGAAGATGAAAATCCACTTAAACGAACCACTACCGACGTATCAGAGTTAGCGAAAACTGCGGTTACTGGGATGGTAACATTAGGCACCCTCGGATTAATGAGTGATTTCATGAAGAGGATATAACCAATGCCGATAAAAAGAAGATTTAGGAGAAAATCGCCGGGTCTTAAATTCAATATTGGTATGGAGAGAGTACATTTCGGATATAAAAGAAAACGTGGACTCGGAAATAAGATAGAAACTTATGATAAGTGAGAGGAACTAAATGTCAAAAACACGTCGAAGTGGCAAAAGATCCGGAAGGAAACCATCCAGTAATAAAGAGCCAAAAGGACTCTGGCACGCATTTGGGTTTAAAGGCAAGAGGAAGTGGACAGCATGACATATTGTGAACGATGTCAATTCTGGAGTCCCGGGAAAAGAGTTCTCCTTAAAAAGACAGATACTAAATATAACGGCCAGACAGAATACGCATGTTCGTAATGTGGGTTCAGGATTATGAAAAAGGAACGCAAAAAAAACAAGCGGTAAAAAAAGTAGGATAAATGAACTTACATAAAAACTTTCCAATATCTCAGCGAACGTTAGAGAAAATCCTGATCGATATACGTAAGTTATACCCAGAATCGGATGCAATATATCTCGCTGGTACATATGCACGTGTAAATGAAACCCCCTCTCCAAAAAAAGGACACGATATTGATATAGTAATCCATTTTCCCACATCAGTAAATAAAAGAGTGATCGAACTTAGAAACGACGACGCTCTTTGGAATAAATGGAGCCATGTTAAATCAAAAAAACCCATAATTGATTTCTTATTTATGTTTGGAAAAGACGTTCCTCACTATGGGCAACATCAATGGAGGATCAGTGAAGGGTTAGAAACGCCAAGGATTATATTGTGGAGGAAATAATGAAACACTACGGTTCTAAATCAGTTCCAATAGACCCCGAGATAAAAGATCTTGTTGTGGAGTTAAATTACAAAGGGTATAAAACCGATGGTAGTTGTGCAGGTCACGGGTATAGGGGATACATATCGTTTTCAAATAAAAACAAAACGCCCCCATATACTTATTTAACAAAAGATGAAGCAAAAAACGTAATCATTATTATGAAAAAACATGGGTGTAAACGAATTAATTTCCCTCCTGATGTAAATGCGGGAGGTAAATTATATGCAATGGCATACTTCTCATCTATGGGTGTCAAACATGACTAAATATGGGAAGATGAAGATTAAAGATATAAATCTTCAATTCCAAGACATGGATTTCTCTCAGCAGGGTAAAAAAGACGTTCGTGAAATAATGGAAACTATACGAAGTGGAAAGAAAATACCCCCGATTCTGGTAAATACGTCAGGATATCTACAGGACGGAAGACACAGGTTACAAGCATATATTAATTTAGGGTATAAAGAGGTAGATGTGGAATATGGATATCATCCAGCGGCAAAAGTTGTTAGGAAAAAGTGACAAATATTTATGAAAAACCAAAAACAAAACCAATTACGTACAAGAAAGGTAAAGGATCATAGGTGAAACGATAATGGTAAAAGTTGGGGGAAAAAAGGATAAAGAATTTGGTGGGTTAACATACTATCAATATCATGTGTATGAAAACAAATGGGATGCAACATATATTGCTGATCGTCTTAGGATGAGAGGCTACCTTGCCCGTGTTGTCCCAATAGATGATAGCTTGCCGTGGTGGATGGTATATAGAAGAAAAGTTTCTGAAGTAACTCCATTAAAATATATTGAAAATCTCGCAAGGTATTGTCGTTTTTGGTTCAAGCAATCAAAAACAAACGGAAAATATCAAATAACCACGCCGTTTACACAATACCAAAACTTGCCACCACATGAAGTGAACACATTAAAGGAAGCTGAGCGGGTGATTATACAGGAGTATAGAAGATTATATCCAAAATTTCCAAAGTGTAGAATACTCGGGTGAATTTTATGAAAAACCAAAGAAGGGATGAGAAAAGGCAAATTCTATCTATTAGGTATACCAAAGAAGTAAAAGAGGCGAACTGAAAATCATGCCGAGTTTTAAGATGTACTATAAAGTTGACGGAAATATGTTCATGGTTGATACCAATTTGAAACCTACTGATATAACACACGGAAAAAATTATGTTATGGTGGGGTTAATAAAAGCAAAAACCCCCGATGCAGTATTTCAAAAAATGCAAGGGGAATCCATGACACCAACTATGAGAAAAATGGTAGTAACAACACAAAAAGCATCATCGAATAAAAACGCCATTCCGCACACATCTATGAGTGTTGGAGATGTTTTGTTTGATATGGATAAGAAAGTGTATCTACAATGCGATATGGTTGGATGGAACCCCATAAAGGTGAGGTGAAGTGTATTTATCATGAGCGAAAATGAATGGTATGAAACAATAAAACGAGTTAAACCGGGTATACGTTTGCTTGGGATTGTATCAATGGACGAACATAAACCAAAACGATACTATGCACGTGTATTCGTGTTGGACGACTGGTATTTCAAACGGAATGCATTTATGTTTTCCAAAGATAAGATCTTAAAGTATACAAAAGAACTCCAGCGTGTTAAATCATGGTCAGATTTTGCAAATACTGAGTATTTTGATATTTTTGCATTTAATTATCATTACGCAAACAACCCGGAGTTGGGTTCTCCAACGATGAGGGACGCACAGACGAAATTGAGAATAACAATGAAAGAGATCGCAGATGAATATAGGTGACTAAAACGACAACATATACTACAATAACCGGTTCATTGTGTGATCATTGCCATAAATTTGGTGTGCAGAGGGAAAACACAACGATCAGGGGTAAAAAAGTTAAAAAAGGCGAATGCTATTGGTGTGGGAAAATGCAATCAGGGAAAAAAGATTGAAGAACGCCTCATCAGGAAGATACCCGGAAAAATTATAACTTTCTCATAATCAAAATCGATTTTCATTCAACCGCACCCCACGATTTTTCATTAATAACGGTAATAAGTAATATATATTATGAAAAAGTAATCTATAACCAATGGAGTGGTAACTATTTATGAAATATAAAAACTATATCGTTTTGATTTGTTTATTTATGGCAGCTATATCAATGGCAATCCTGTCCCCGGTATCAGCGTCTGCTATAAATCCTAACCAGATTGACGGGTATAATCCCGATCCGTCTGCAATATACAGCCAGTTCACGCAAACACCAAGTACCAATTACGGGAATAGCGACGTTGGGTCTTTATACATACGCATTGAGGGGGATACCTCTCTTTCAAACAGGGTCTATATTGTGAGTATCGTAAATGGAACCCGATCAAAGGAATATAGGCTTATCAATATTGGTGCGAATGGGCAATGGGATGGATTCGTAGATTCCGGAACTTATGATCTAATTCTCCCGGCAGGTGAAGGGACGCTCGGTCAAAAGTATGTACCTTATACGAAACGAGTGGTTATCGTAGCTCATCAGAGAACAAATGTCCTTTTGAGGGGTATCAGGATAGTTAACTATGCTTCCAAAGTTACAACAGTGCCAACAACAGAACCAACGACGGAACCCACAACCGAACCAACCCCAGTACTGCCAATTGGAGGTTCGATTGAATGGAATCCATCAACAATAGAATATAATACAGAATTATCTTCGATCCAACTTAACGCAAAAGCGACATATGATGGAAATATTGTAGATGGTGATTATACCTATACGGAAGGAACGACAACAATAATCTCTGGAATGAAATTATCGGTTGGAGACCACCTCATCCATGTAAAATTCACACCAGAGGATTCAATTAAATATGATCCACCAGTTGAAACAGAAAAGACAATCACAGTAACACCGCCCACATTCATAATCGAATGGGATAACCCCGCACCCATCACCCACGAAACATTACTTACTGGAACTCAGTTAAATGCAGAACCATCTGTTCCCGGAACCTGTGTGTATGACCCGCCAGCAGAAACCGAATTAGATGTAGGTGACGAGCAACCCTTAACCGTAACCTGCACACCAACAGATATAAATTACACAGCCGCAACGAAAATCGTATATATTGATGTTCTTCCGATCACTTCGACCGTAACTTGGAACGACCCGGAAGATATATTATATGGGACAGAACTTAGTGCCACACAATTAAATGCCGAATCTCCGACGATTGTAGGAACGTTTGTATACGATCCGCCAGAAGGAACCATATTAAATGCAGGTAACGGACAGACACTATCTGTAATTTTTACACCGGACAGTCACGACTATTCTATTGAACCTAAAACCGTACTAATTAATGTGCTTAAAGCCCCAACAACCGTGACGTGGGAAGATCATCTTACAAGTATAGTATATGGAACAGCACTTAGTGATACCCAATTAGATGCGACAGCATCGGTTCCGGGAACCTTTGACTACGATCCAGCAGCAGGAGAGATTTTAGATGCAGGTACTCACACATTACATGTAGATTTCACCCCAGACAGCGATAATTATGAAACTTCGCCCGCAGACGTAACGCTTGTTGTAACTCCCGCCCAGACAACCGTGACATGGATCACTCCAGCAAATATTGTATATGGAACTGCACTTAGTGACGTGCAGTTAAACGCAGAAGGATCAGTTCCGGGAACCTTTGACTATGATCCAGCAACAGGAGAAATCTTAAATGTAGGATCTCATGAACTACATGTGGACTTCACACCAAGTTCCGCCAATTACCAACCGTCAGTTGGAGACACTTCAATTACAGTGGAACGCGCAACACCAACAGTGGTTTGGGATAACCCGGAAACTATTATATATGGAACAGCACTTAGCACCACTCAATTAGATGCAACTGCAACATCTAATGGAACAACGGTTCCGGGAACCTTCCTGTATATGCCGGTAGCAGGAACAGTTCTCCCAGCGGGGCAAATCCAGTCACTCAAGGTAACATTCACTCCGACAGATACGCTAAATTACAACTATCCTATTATAAAGAACGTTAATATTAACGTCGATCAGAAAGGTGTTGGTATAGTATGGAATAACCCAAATCCCATTGTATATGGAACAGCACTTAGCGACATCCAATTAGGAGCGACAACAACCACACCGGGAACCTTTGCATATAACTACGACATTGATGATATATTACCAGCAGGAACACACACTCTGACAACTACGTTCACTCCAACCGATACAGCGAACAATCAGGTTACTATTAAGTCTGTAACTCTTGTAGTGACGAAAGCAACTCCGGAAATCGTATGGGGTGATCCGGCAGGTATCTCATATGGGGAAGCACTTAGCGGTACTCAGTTAAATGCATATGAAGAGCATGGACTTGCAGGAGATTTTGTATATGATCCAGCAATAGGAACCGAGCTCGGTGCAGGTACACAAGCATTATCTGTAACATTTACCCCAATTGATACAGCAAACTATGTTACAGCAGAAAAGACTGTACACATTGAAGTTGCTCAAGTAACTCCAACGATAACATGGAATACGCCAACAAGTATTACCTATGGAACGGCACTTACCGATATGCAGTTAAACGCAGAAGGATCAGTTCCGGGAACGTTCGTGTATGACCCCAATGCGGGAGCAGTGCTCAACGCAGGTAATGGACAAACGTTATCTACTATATTCACTCCAACCGACGGAATTAATTACACTTCAGCAAGCAAGAACATCCAGATTAACGTGGAACAAGCCTCAACAACTGTAATGTGGAGTGATCCAATCAATATTGTATATGGAACTGCACTTAGCGATGTGCAATTAAATGCAGAAGGATCGGTTCCGGGAACCCTTGACTACACACCAGCAGCAGGAGTCGTTTTAGGAGCGGGAAGTCATACATTAACAGCACACTTCACACCCAGTTCAGCCAATTACCAACCGTCAGATGGAAGCGCAACAATTATCGTAGGACAGGCGACACCGACAATAACATGGGCGAATCCAGCGGGTATCACATATGGAACTGCACTTAGCGACGTGCAATTAAATGCAGTTGCAGAAGATGTTGATGGAACGTTCCAATACACACCAGCAGCAGGAGATGTGCTTGATGCAGGCACCTACACATTATCTACATCATTCACTCCAACAGATTCACTCAACTATACATCTGCATCAGCAACCGTAACCATTAATGTAAATAAGGCAACGCCGACAATAACGTGGAACGCCCCCCCAAGCATAGTTCACGGAACCCCACTTAGTGGAGCACAGTTAAATGCAGCGGCATCAGTCCCGGGAACCTACACCTATGATCCGGCAGCGGGGACAGTATTAGGTGAAGGGACACACACTCTGTCAGTAGCGTTCACTCCGACAGATTCAGTTAATTATAACCCAACGAGTGCAACAACCACAATTGTTGTAACACCAGATCCACCGGTAATAACGAGTATTTCCCCGGCAACCGGGCATCACAGTGGAGGTACAACGGTTACCGTTACAGGCAGTGGATTCACTGGTGCAACGAAAGTGACTTTCGGAAGCGAGACTGCAACCAACCTTAACGTGGTTTCCGACACAAAGATAACGGTTAAAAGTCCGGGTGTTGGAGACGACTGGGGGTGGTGGCTCCATCCGAACGTTGACGTAAAGGTTACCACACCAATAGGGACAAGTGGAGCAGCAACCTTCAGATATTGGTAATACTCTTACCAATACTTCTTTTTTTTAAAAAAATAACTTACCCGTGC
>Ga0265297_10000729_pt1 | contig 91135 bp, 128 predicted proteins | sample Munlanlwell13791_FD_192502 | JGI IMG/M metagenome (GOLD analysis project Ga0265297, IMG submission 192502) | Leachate microbial communities from a municipal landfill in Southern Ontario, Canada - Leachate well 137-91 | ecosystem: Engineered > Solid waste > Landfill > Unclassified | place... | reverse complement strand
CCTTTCGTGCTTCGCCCCTTTTATGCTTCGCCAGTTTTGTGCTGTGTTTTACCAAAAGTTTTATGTTTTACAACTTTTGTGCTTAGAAATCGAAAAAGCCATATGTAGGTATGCCTCGGAGGGAGTTCGTGCGTTATAGGGGGTATTCTGTGCGTTTTTTGACTATATGGTGGACTGACATTAACCCTTATTTTGGCTTTTTCGGAATTTAGGGTAAAAAAACTGTCGGAAAAAGTATATATTATTTGCGACAAAAATTTTTGTTGACAACTATTAAAATATTTAGTATAATACTTATAAATAAATTAATTTTTTTATTTTTTACTTGACTTTTGGAAATAGGTTTGGTATAATATGGAAAATTAAGAATAAGAACCTTTGAACAACTCTGGTTGTCCTTTGTAATGAGAGTAAGATGTGGAAGGGGAAGTGTTGGGCGAGGTTGAAGAGGTTAAAGATTGGATAGAAAAACAGACAGGCATAAAATATAAAATAAAAAAGGTTAGGGGAGAGGGGGGGGGGGGGAAGTGAAAGAACGACCAATAATTTTTAGCAGTGAAATGGTTAAAGCTATTCTTGAAGGTCGAAAGACTCGGATGAGAAGGGTTGTTAAACCTCAACCACCACAGAATTTTAAATATTATGGTTGTGGTAGTGGATTTTATGTTTTTACAACAACGGGCCATAAAGAGCCAGAAGAAAAAGATAATTTTTTATGTGGTTGCCCCTACGGAATGATAGGCGACAGACTTTGGGTTCGAGAAACTTTTTGGTGTGATAATGATTATGATGGCGATGATTATAGCAGTTGGGATTGTGGTTCGAAGTTAAGTTTAGGTAAAGATTACGCTTCTATTCAGTATGTTGCTACTCCAGAATGTTGCAATTACCCTAAACTAACAGGCGCTGAGGGGTTTACTCCTTGTGACGGGAGGCATACTCATGGATATTGGTGGTTATCCCCACCTGACGATTGGGATGGAAAATCAGACTATCATGGCAAGGGTAATTGGATTTTTATGCCAACACAACTAATAACAAAACATCCCTCAATCCACATGCCTCGCTGGGCTTCTCGCATAACTCTTGAGATAATAAATATCAGGGTTGAGAGGTTGCAGGAGATAAGCGAAGAAGATGCAAAAGCAGAAGGGGTAATAATGAAAGGAACGACATTCTCATATAAAACAGGCTTGAAATTTCTATGGAACTCAATCCACAAGAAAGAAAATAGGTGGGAATCAAATTGTTTTGTTTGGGTATTGACATTTAAAAGGATTTGGGTATAGGAGGGGGAGATGATGAGCGAGATTAAGAAACACGCTGAGGTGTTGTCAAATCTTTATGATGTGATTAGTGATGTAATAACTTGTCAGAAAGTGGAAGAATGCGAAAAAGCCCTCGACTACTTCATATCTCTTGCCTCTCGAATTAAGGCAGTTAATGGAACGTTGCCAGAGGTTGAGAAAGCCCATACCTACGGTAGCGAGAACGCAGATGTATATAGGGCTTACGATGCGGGACAAGAGAGTATGAGAGCACGGTGTCTACTTGCCCTTGCCTCAAAACTGGACAGGGAGAGGTTGGCGTTTGTATTATGGAAAACCCGTGTTGCAAATGATACAGATACACAAACAAGCCTTAAAAAATCGTGGGAGATTTATTCCGATACTTTTAAAAAAGAATACAGAGAGCTTGCCGACGCAATCATAGAAAGTGTGGTGAGGGGATGAAATATTTTATAAATCTTTCTGCTGGGCTATTACAAAATAAATATAAAGGGGAAATAATACGCATACAATCTTCACATTTAGAAACACATTCCTTTGATAGGTTGTTTTATGGGTTATCGGATAGTTTACTATACAACCTTGCAAAAGAAGAAGAATGTATTATTGTTGACTGTTCTTCAAATCACACAGGAAAAGTTATTAGAAGAGGAATACCAATTATAAAAATGGTGTTATCTCGACGGTGGCATGAAGATAGAAACCATTATGAATTAGGAAGAGAATATGCGGATAGAATTTTGCGTAGCCTGTCGAGGCAAACAAAAAATAAAATAGATTTTTATAAAAAGTTTTTACACACAGGCAAAAGGATATTACTGTCAGGAATAAGTATAAAAGTAAATAAAGAAAAAGAGGTGAATAAATGAAAAAGAAACCAATACTAAAAGCTAAGTTATGGAGAAAAGGAAGGACAGTTTATTTTCAAGTCCTTGAACAAGACGACAATAAGATTAAGAGAGGGGGGTTTGAGTTTAAATCTCAGAGAACAGGGATGAGTGTTTGCAGCGACGACTTTCCTGAATTAAGTTATTGTACAATTTATCTAAGGGGTGGGGACAAAACAAGGGATAATGAAATTGTCGAACGCTCTTTTTCTTCCCTAGAAAAAGCCGACGGATATTACCAGAGATGCAAAACAGCTCTCACTGAACTTACAGATTATTTAAATAGTAAACCAAAAAAGATACCGGCGACAGAGTCGGTGATTATAGGGGGGTGAAGAATGAGCAAATCAAGTACAGCGACAAGCACGGGAATTGGGTTAGGTTGTGCGATAGCGGTAACGATTTCTTGGAGTGTAAATCATTCTATTTTGTGGTGTATTCTTCACGGTATTTTTAGTTGGTTTTATGTAATTTACTATGCTCTTGGATATAGGAGGTGAACGATGAGCAAGATACTAAAAGTAACTTTTGAATACGAAGATGAAATCCATACTCTTGAAGGAGAACAAGCTGAAAAATGGTTACAAAGAGCAAATGGTATGTGTGCTTTTAGTGCTACACACGGCGGTGGTCTACCAGAGTATAACTGGAAAGTAACCAAGAAGGAGAGAAAAGAGTGAGCAAGACGGTTGAGGTGTTGGAAATTTTATTAGATTATGCCAATTCGGATAATTCTGATATGAAGTTATTGCAGGAACAGAAAAAAGCCATCGTTGATGCTATCTCGGCTATCAAAGAGAGGGACGAATTAAAGCAGAAACTCGCCTCCCTCCGAAAAGATATAGAGAACGAGAGACCAAAAAAGAAAGGCACAATTCAACATTATGACGATGGAGACAATGGATATGATACAGGATTTGATGTTTGCCACGACAAAGACACAGAAGCCCTTGACAGGGTGTTTAAGGAAGGAGAGTGAGGGGTGAAGTATCAAATTATTCTTGCTGACCCCCCGTGGAAACAGGCAAAGGGTGGAAAAAAGAATGTTCGACCACATTCCTCTGGCAAGAAACTAGATTATCCAATAATGGAATTGGAAGATATAAAAGAAATAATTTACAAAGCCTCTTTATTGGGAGAAAAAAATCATTGTTTCTTTTTATGGGTAATTGATAAAACATTATGGAATGCTGAAAAAATTATGGAAGATTTAGATTATAAATTACACGCCAGAATGATTTGGAATAAAGTAACTGGAATACCGGCGGCTTTTACAATTAGATTTGGACACGAATATTTATTATGGTTTTATAAACAAAAACTCATACCAGTAGCAAAAAATGAGAGGGGTAAAATACATTCTGTGTTTACGGAACAAGTTAAAAAACATAGTCAGAAGCCAGAAATTGCATATCAGATAATAGAAAGATTATACCCCAACACAAGTAAACTTGAATTATTTGCAAGAAATAAAAGACATACTTTATTTGGTGGAAATTGGGATGTATGGGGGAATGAAGTAGAAAATGATATAGATTTGCTTCCAGTAAAATAACAGTATGAAAGGAGAGTGAGGAAATGAATACCGGTGCTTATTTTTCTGCTGGAATACTAATAGGTATAGTGATAGGATTTATATTTACGATTGGTTGTTATTATAATACAGAAGTTGGGGATGTAAATTTTGAGCAAGTTGGAAATAATATTTATGTGAAATGGCATTATCCGTTAAAAGAAGGATACTATAAAGTTGATACTTCTCAGAAATACGAATTTAAAAATCATATAATGCTCGAAACTAAAAAACAGTAATTTTTGATAGGGCAGTATATAAACTATTTATCAGCAAAGGAAAAGTAAAATATTATGAATTTTTTTACCAGCGATTCTCATTTTGGACATGCCAATATACTAAAATACTGTAAAAGGTATAGATTTATGAATATGGAAGAAAGGGATATAGTTATTAGAGATAATCCCGAAGAAATGAAAAACTTGATTATTAGTTTTGAATCTTTAAAAAAACAGGATGATACTATTATAAGACAGTGGAATGAAAGAGTTAATGAAAAAGATACAGTTTATTTTCTTGGAGATTTTTGTTTTAAAAACTCGATAGGCGGAAAAGCCGGTGAAGGAACTTGTAATAGAGCGGATTATTATAAAAACCAGTTAAATGGTAATATAGTGTTTATACGAGGTAATCACGATTCTCATAATGGTGTTAAAGCTATTATAGAATGTGCGGTATTGGAAACAGGAGGAAATTCTATTTTTGTTCAACACAGACCACCGGAAAGAAAAGAAGAGATACCCGAATTTTGTAATTTGGTTTTGTGCGGTCATGTTCACGAAAAGTGGAAATTTAAATTAGTAGATGATATTCCTATAGTTAATGTGGGACTGGATGTTTGGAATTTTTATCCTGTAACTATCAATGAAATTTTAAGAGAAATGTGGAGATGGCTGAAAAGTCAGAAAAATAATTCTTGACTTTTGTTTTTAACTGTGATACAATATTTAAAAATTAACAAAAATGTTAACTAAAGGAGGAATAAATGATAACCAGAAAAACTATGGCGTATAAGAGAATACATGATTACTATTGCTGTTTATGTGGGCACACGCTCAGTGAGCCTTCTTACTTGGGTAAAGATGATGCTTTGAGATGTGATAATTGCGATGCTGAAATATTGGGAGTTATAGACGCAAGTGTGTTTATTTCTTTTTTACTACCTTGAAAAGTATGAAAGGAAATGAAATGAGAAGAATAGCTACGAAGAAAGAGTTGCAAGACCAAGATTATGTGACTAAGGCAATTAAAATTATGAACAAAAAACATCCGAGTAATGATAGTGCAGATGTTCAACTCGTAGAAACAGAATATACAATATGTCCCAAATGCGGTGGTAATTTAACAATGATAAAATTTAATACTAACGGTCATATTTGGGGGTTTTGTTCTAACCCGAAAGGATGTTTAAATTGGATGATGTAAGGAAATAAAAAAGCGGTAGTAAGTCTAATTGGCAGACTTGCTGGCTTCCAACCAGAGAGTTGTGGGTTCAAATCCCGCCTACCGCACCAAGCAATTAATAAGGAGAAAATAAATGAAGTTGTTAGATTTAATTCTTGTTCTTCTTGCTATTTTAGTTATTGGAGGGATGTTAGGGGCTATTCCTAAACACAATAATTTTGTCCGCTTAGAAATAGAAAGTTTAGGATATGATTATGAACAAGTTTATACTTTTTGTAGATATACTGATTATCTTTTGGATGATTTTATTAAAAGTAAAGGAATACAAAAACAGTTCGAGCTGTTTCAGGAAGGAAAAATAAGTTTTTATAAAAAAGATAATTATAGAGGAACTATTATTATGTTTGAACCAAAGGAGATAGACAGTGAAAAAGCAAATAATAAATAAATGTTTAACTGTTTTTTGGTGGATTGTAGTTGTAGTATTGTTTTTACTTAATTTAAATGCTTGGTTTGGTGAGTATAGATTTGAGAGAATAGGTGACGAGTTGTATGTTTTTTGGTATGGGAATTGGAGTTGGAAACCTAAAGGTTTTTATAAAGTAGATATAAGTAAAGTTTATGAGATAAGAACAACTAAACAATTAAAGGAAGTTGTAAATGACAAAAAAGAAAAATAATATTTGGGTTAATCCGTTTGACCAAACATTTAGGTGTAAAAAAATTAAAAAGAAGAACAAACCGAGTTTTTATTTTGTTACTCTAATCAGTAGAAAAAAAGGGACAAGTGGAAATATAATTCGTGATAGTAGCCTTTTGTTATTAGGATATAAGTGCCGAGGTTTTTTTCGGTCTTTGAAGGAAGCAAGAAAAGAAATTAGACTAGATTATGAATTTATTTCAGAAGATAGTTGTTCTTATTATTTGTTAATAGAAAAGTTTAAAGCGGATGAAATTATGCCTTTAAGTTTATTTCAAGAATGGTATATAGTAAAAAATAATAAAGTAATACAGATAAATCAACCAAAAGAGTTTAAACACGTTTGTAATTTTGCGATGGGGTGATAAAATGACAGGAAAAATAATTTTTAAAGATTTTATTAGCAGAGAATATGTAAGAAAAAATCAAGATAAGGTTTTTGTATTTGGTGATAATGACAAAAAAGAAGGGTTTGGCGGACAAGCAAAAGAAATGAGAGGCGAACCTAATGCAATAGGTGTTTCCACAAAAAAAAGCCCCGATAATAGACCAGAATCTTTTTATACTGATAAGGATTATTTAAGAAACGTTTATAAAATGTCAGATATTTTTGTTTATATTGAAACAGAATTAGTGTTAGGAAAAGATGTTGTAATACCAAGTGCAGGATTGGGAACGGGATTAGCCCAACTTGATAAAAAAGCACCTTTAACCTTTCAGTTTTTAGATAATTGTTTGAATTATATGGTAAACAAGTACGGAACAAAAAAAGAAAGAGGGGGTTAATATGACAGTTAAAATTGTTAGGATGAACAAACTTGCAGAAGGAAAAGTAAAAGCGTTTGTAGATATTGATTTTTGTGGTTTAGTAGTAAAAGGGTTTAAAGTTGTAGAAGGAAATGAAGGGTTGTTTGTCGGGTATCCTGATGTTAAAGACAAAACAGATAAATATAGAAAAACAGTTTTTCCTTCTGATGTAAATGTTCGACAGGAAATTGAAAAAACAATACTTGATTGTTATAACAAATAGGATAAATTTATTATGAGCTTGTTACCTATTGTAGCGTTTGATGTAGATGGAACGTTAATTTGGTCGGAAGGTTATACAAATCACGAACCCGATACTCCGAGATATGATATTATAGGTTTGTATAAGTTATTTCAAAAGTTTGGTTATGTAATGGTAATTTGGTCAGGTGGGGGGAAAGAATATGCTAAACGGTGGGCAGAAAAGTTAGGATTGCATGGTTGTATTTATGAAAAAGGAGAAATAGAAGTAGATATTGCTGTTGATGATGAAGAAGTGAGATTAGGGAAAGTTAATTTAAAAGTTTAGCAGGTCATCGCTCTTGGGGAGAGAGTATTAAAACTCTCCCCATATGGGGTAGTGTTAGGGGGTATAAAAATGAGATATGTTATTGCAGTAGATACAGACAATAAGGATAAACAAATATTTTTTCGAAAAACGCTATGTGTTATTCATAGAGAGGAATGTGGAGAAGTTCATTATCATACAAAACCAATAAAAATATTACCAAATAAAATAAAAAACATATTAATAAAGGGACTGCAAAAAGCAGATTTTTTTAAGTGTTTAAATATAAGATAGGAGAAAGCAATGAGAGTTTATTTAGCCGGTTATATTCACGGTGAGGTTATTGAACAGTGCGTTGCGTGGCGAAAGAAAATAAGAAAGTTTTATGAAAATTATAAAGGTCAGAAGTATCCTATAGAGTGGTTAGACCCTCTGAACGGAAAAGATTTAGAAAGTATATCCGCTGATGGATTAACTTCTTCTTGTAGTCCCAATGTAATTATTCATCGGGATTATCAAAGTGTAATAAGGTCAGATTTAATTGTTGTCAATATGAACACGTTTGGTAAAGATAGACCTTTGACCGGAACGGTTGCTGAACTTGCATGGGCATGGGAACATCATATTCCAATTATTATGATTACGACAGAAAAAAAATATAAAGAACATCCTTTTATTAAAGCATTTGTTTCGGATTTTGTAGATTCTGTTGAAGATTTATTAGATAAGAAATTAATTAATTTGTTTTATAAAGGTTGGAATAATGCTGAATATTGAAGATAGAATGAAACGATACGAAAATGTTTCTAAATATTTTTTACCTCGCAGAATTCCAGTTATTATAAGAATAGATGGAAGGAGTTTTCATACTTTAACGAGAAAATTATTTATGAAGGGATATGATGTAAATTTTATTTCAAAAATGCAACAGCTTTCTTTATTTATGAGAGAAAATATTATGGGGTGTAAGTTTTGTTATTCTCAGTCAGATGAAATAAGTTTTTTATTGACAGATTATAAAACAATTCAAACAGAGCCTTGGTTTGGATATAATTTACAAAAAATAGTGTCTATTTCTGCTTCTTTAGCTTCTAGTGTTTTTTCTGATTTGTGTAATACTAGAGTATCATTTGATAGTAGGGCGTTTTCTTTGCCTGCTGATGATGTATGTAATTATTTTATATGGAGACAACAAAATGCTATTATAAATGCTATTCAAATGGCAGGGCAAGAACAGTTTTCTCATAAAGAATTAAAAAATGTAAGTTGTTCAGAGATTAGAGAAATGCTGTTAGATAAAAATATTGATTTCGAACAGTTTCCTATTTTAAGACAGCGAGGATTTTGTGTTCTCAAAGATGAGTTAAAAGGAACAATATTAGATGAGGAAATCCCTGTTTTTAGTCAAGACCGAACATATATAGAAAAATTTGTAAATATCAGAGAGGACTAAAATGAATATTATTTTACAAGGTGTTGTGGGTTCTCACGCTTACGGATTAAACACGGAAAATAGTGATGAAGATTTATTGGGTATTTATGTTGCTCCTACTGAAGAAATCTTGGGATTAAAGAAACCCAGAGAATCTATTGTTAATACTAATCCTGATATTACTTATCACGAAGTAGAAAAATATTTAAACCTTGCTCAAAAATGTAATCCCACTATTTTAGAATTATTGTTTTTAACAGAATATAAAGTTAAAACCCCAGAAGGATTAATGCTTCGGGAATTAAGAAAATCTTTTTTAAGTAATATTGTCCGTAAAAGTTATGGTGGCTATGCTATTTCTCAAATAAGAAGATTACAAAAAGAAGGTCATTATAATAAAGGGTTACAAAATAGATTTGAAAAGCATACAAGACATTGTTTTAGATTAATACAACAAGGAAAAGAATTATTAGAAACAGGAAATTTGACTGTTAAAGTAAACAACAGAGAGGAGCTTTTAGATATAGGTAAACAGAGTATGGATATTATTGTTAATAAGTTTAATATTGCTTTTGCAGATTTTGAAAATACTAAATCTGTTTTGCCAGATAAACCAGACTATATATTAATTAATAATTACTTATTGTTTATTAGGAGGCGTTATTATGCAAATTTTATTTAATAATATAGATATTATTTATATTAAAGACAATAATAATATTATTGGAAAGGTTGACCTGACTATGAATCAACTGAAAGGAAAAATTTTTCATAATAAAATTTTCAGAAGAAAGTTATGTGATTCTTTAGTTGATGCTTGGCGAGAAGCTGAAAATTATTACTTAGAAACAAGAAATGGTTCTTTAAAAAATACTGTTAAGAATATTCAAGATGCTTGCAATTTATCTGATTTTGAAGAATCTTATGTTTATTTTTGTGGAAATTCATTGGGAATATGAATAATAAGAGATTACAGTATAAAAATAGTGGATTATTAAAGTCTCCTCCTGTATATTTGTTATCAAACAAAGAAGCAAATAAAATGTTAAATATGTGGCATTATTTAGGTAGTGTAAGAGGAATTTTGTTTGCTTATGGACATAATGAGGGGTGTTTAGTTTTTACTAATTGCAGGTCTAGGATTTATGAGAAAAATTATAATAATAAAAATATTAAGGTGATAGAATTAGCACGTATGGTAGGTAAACCTAATCATAAATGGTCTATGAGTTCATTAACTTGTTTGGTTATGAAAGAAATTAAAAAAATGAAGATATATGATATAATAGTAACATATTCAGACCCCTATGCGGGACACAATGGAAAAGTATATTATTCTTCTGGTTGGATATTTGATGGAAAAGTTCTTCCCGATGGACACCCTTTATTTTTTATTGATAAAAAAAGAATAAGTCCTCGAACTTTATATGATAGACACGGAACACAATCTGTCAATAAAATGAAAGAAATTTATGCTAATAGATTAGAATTAAAAGCAAAACCATTAAAAAAGAGGTTTATAAAAATTTTAAATAAAAAAATGCGATTAAAAAAAGAGGATAATAAAAATAATGATAAATTTATCAATAGTTAAAGAATTAGAAAAAGTAGTAAGTCCACTGTTTTTGGTCGGAGGCTGTGTTCGTGATACTATTTTGGAGCAGACTCCAAAAGACATAGACTTAACTACTCCTGTTTTTCCAGATGAAGTTCAAAAGAAATTTAAGAAGGCGGGGTATAAACTTTATGAAGTAGGAATTAGATTTGGAACTGTAGGAATAAAAGTTGAAGACAAAATAATTGAGATTACTACTTTTAGAAAAGAAAAATATGAAAAAGATAATAGGAAGCCAGAAGTAAATTTTGTTAAAGATTTAGAGTCGGATTTATCTCGCAGAGATTTTACTATTAATGCTATTGCTATGGATAGTTCAGGTAAAATCATAGACCCGTTTGCCGGACAAACAGATTTAATTGCTAAAATTATTAGATGTGTGGGTATGCCTAAAGCAAGATTTAAAGAAGATGCTTTACGTATGTTAAGAGCGGGAAGATTTGCTTCTCAATTAGGATTTACTGTTGAGCAGTCTGTTGAAGATACTGCTAAACAACTTGCTTATAAAATTTTAACTATAAGCAAAGAACGTTGGGTAATAGAACTTGATAAATTACTTATGACTGATAAACCCGAAATTGGGTTAGATTTCTTTGCAAAAACCAGATTACTTAATTATATTTTACCGGAGATTGCTTTACAGGTAGGATATAATCAGAATAGCCCATATCATTCTTTAGAGTTATGGGAACATACTTTGGGAGTAGTAAAGGATAGCCCAAAAGATTTGAATATCAGGTGGTCTGCTTTACTTCACGATATAGGAAAACCGTTTGTGAGAAAAGATAAAAAAGACGGTTCTGTATCTAATTATGTTACTCACGATTTTATCGGAGGAGAATTTGTAGAAAAAATAGCAAGTTATTTAAAATGGTCGAGTGACAGAAAAGATATAGTAAAAAATTTAGTGTTAAATCATTTAGAAGAGGATAGTCCGCTTAAAGAGGCTGATGAGAGGAGTAAATAGTTCTTGACATTTAATAGTTTTTATGGTATAATTATAGTATAAAAATTAATAAGAAAGGAAGAAGAAAATGAGATATAATAAAAAATGGTGTGAAGCAGTTACTGAAGCACTTACAGAATTAGGAATTGATTTAATAATAGATTGGAAAAATGGGTTTTTTGGCAATACACCTACTTTTTTTACTGGTGACAGTAGAGACGATTCTTTTAAAAGTAGACAAAGAGAAATAGCATACCTACAAAATAATGTTGAGTTCTTATCTAAAAAATTATCTGCATTAGAGAAATATTTAAACATTAAATACACAGAAGAAAGTATACATATAAAAGAATATAAAAAAGAACAAAAAAATAGGTAGAAAGAAAATGAAAAAAGAAGTTTTATTTATTAGTTTAAAGATGATTGAAATATTTTTATTGGTTTATTTACCTTATCAAACTGGAAAAATAGCTTTATGTTTTCCTAATTATCTAAAAGCTATGGGTTTTATAGATACACCTAAAGAATATGCTTATTACTATAATTCACGTTGTAATAGGTATATTCGTTTATGGTTGATAGGATTTATAAGTATTTTTGTAGCTTTGATGTTCTGTTCTCTAATTACTGTAAGTATATATGGTCTTGTTAGATTGAACATATCGTTTGTAAATAAAATTTTATAAAAATAATATAAATTTCAAATTAAATGGAGAATAAAAATGTTAAGAGTAGAAAAACAAAATAATGCTTTACCAATTAAATTATGGTGTGAACCAGAAGAAGAGGCATTGAAACAAGCATATAATTTATCAAAACTTCCTTTTGCAATAAAGCATATAGCATTGATGCCAGATTGTCTTGCAGATAATACAGAAATATTAACTACCAATGGTTTTATTAATATTACTAAATTAACTAAAAATATGTTAATTGCAAATTATGATATTAATTCTGGAAAAGTCTTTTTTAAACAACCGATTAATATTATTAATAGATTAAAACATAAAAATGAAAAGATTTATAGTTTTACCAACTGTATTATGGATAAACAGATAATTGTTAGTGAAAATCATAAAATGCCATACGTAAATAAAATGGGGTGTAAAGCTAAAGATATTCCTGTTTCTACAGAAATTAAGGATTTTATTTGGAATGGTAAGGGTAATAAACAACCGGATTTTAACATAAAAGACGAAATGTTATGTTTGTTTGCTTGGGTTGTTGGAGATGGAAATATCAAATTATCTAATAAACGTAAAGATGGTAATTTTTCCTCTATGAATATTAGATTCGGTTTAACAAAACAAAGAAAAATTAACAGGATTATTAGTTTATTAAAAGCTTTAAATATTAAATATTCATATAAAAAAACTAAGAAACAAACTACAATAAGTATAATGGTTTCAGAAAGTAAAAAAATTATAGAAAAACTTGGAAAACATAAAACATATCCATATTACTTAATCGAAAATTTAAGCACACGACAAGCTTTATTATTTTTAGAAGAATGTATTAAAGTTGACGGGGATTGGACAGCATATCAAAATTATGGTAATGTTAGGTATAATTCTTCTCGACAATCAGATATTGATTTTCTTTCTGCATTAATTGCTATTCATTTCGGAATAGCGTCAAATAATGCTCGATATACTGAAGGATATAAAAAAATTAAAATGAATTATCTTGATGCTATACCAAATAAAACATTGATAGAATCAAACAACGGAATACATAAGGGAGTTATTCGTAAGAATATTGTTAAATATAACGGCAATCTAGTTTGTGTTACTTGTAATTCTGGATATTTTATTGCAAGGCAGAACGGAATAACATTTGTTTCTGGTAATTCTCATACTGGTTATGGTATGCCAATTGGAGGAATATTAGCTACAAATAGAGTAGTAATACCTAATGCAGTTGGGAAAGATATTGGTTGCGGTATTTGTGCTGTAAAAACTTCTCTTAATACTTCAGATATTAATACTAATTTACTTAAAAGAATAATGAGTGAAATACGAAAAGTTATTCCTGTTGGTTTTGAATGGCATAGTGAGAAACAAGATTTTGAATTGATGCCTTCTGATGGTCAGTTTCAACCTACAAGAACAGATGTTGTTCCTAGATTTATTGATAATTATAATATAATACCTCAACAATTTGAAAACGCACAAAAACAATTAGGAACTTTAGGAGGAGGTAATCATTTTATAGAAATTCAAAAAGACGAAGAAAATAATATTTGGATAATGATTCATTCTGGTAGTAGAAATTTAGGGTCTAAGGTTGCTGATTATTATAATAAATTGGCAGTAGATTTAAACCAGAAGTGGTTTTCTTCTATTCCGAAAGAATGGGAATTGGCTTTCTTGCCTATAGAAACAATAGAAGCAAAAGCATATTTGCTAGAAATGAATTACTGTGTAGAATTTGCTCTAGCTAATAGGAAACTAATGATGGAAAGAATAATGACTATTTTTAAAGAAGAATTTGGGGACGCTTGTCATTTTTTACACGACAAAGAAAATAACAGAACAATAAATATTGCTCATAATTATGCTCGTTGGGAGAATCATTTTGGTCAAAATGTTATAGTTCATAGAAAAGGAGCTACTTCCGCAAAGAAAGGAGAAATAGGTATTATTGCTGGGTCGCAGGGAACTAAATCTTATATTGTTGAAGGAAAAGGAAATCCTGAGAGTTTTAGTTCTTGTTCTCACGGTGCAGGGAGAGTTATGAGTAGAAGTAAGGCACGAAAGACTCTTAATTTAGAAACAGAAAAGAAAAAACTCGATGATAAAGATATTGTTCATTCTATAAGAACTGCAAAAGATTTAGATGAAGCTTCTGGTGCATATAAGGATATTGAGGAAGTAATGGAGAATCAGAAGGATTTAGTAGAGATAGTTCATAGACTTACACCTTTAGCAGTAATTAAAGGATAGAAAGGAAATATTATGAGTTTTTATGAAGAATATGCAGAATTATTGAAAGCAAATAAGTTACCATTTAACAGACCTTTAAAATGGTTTGATAAATATAAAGATAGAAGTTGCAAAAAATGTTATGGTCGAGGATATAAAGCTATAGATATAGAAGGAAGAGGAACGCCTTGTAAATGTGCAATTAAAAATTTTCTCAAAACTACGAAAAACGAGGAGAATAAAAATGTTTGAAGAGGCAAGATTTCCTGTAGAAGAAAGAAATGTTTTTGTTGATGGTGGATTACCAGTTCCAGAAGCACAGGCAATCTGGAGACCCGACAAAAATATTTGTTTAGGAATAAAAACTAAAAAATATAGATTAGTTAAACACGGTGATTTTTTAGACATTGTCGCACCTGTTTTAGAAAGTGAATATTTGAATAATTCTTCTTTGAAGATTTGTCAAAACGGGGCTATTATGTTTTGTAAATTTTTCTCTGATACTCATTATAAAGAAGAAATTAAGGTTGGAGATATTGTAAAATTCGGAATAGAAGTATTTAATTCTTATGATGGTACTTCTAGATGTGGGGCACTATTAGTTGCTGAGAGATTAGTTTGTTCTAATGGAATGGTTGTTCCTTCTACATTGCTTAGTTTTAGTATTAAGCATATTGGGACAGTTGAAATGGTCAAAATAAAGGATGAAATTAAATTTATTCTTCATAATATTGGCAATTGTATTGTCAATTATAAGAAATGGTCTGAAACAGAAATATCTATAGATAGAGTAGAATTGTTTTTTAAGAAATTTTTTGGGAACAGAGAAAAAGAACAACTTTTTGAGGGATTCAAAGTTGCTGAAAAACACAACACCGTTTGGGATTTATATAATTATTTAACGGCGTGGTTATCTCACAAATTAAAAACAAGAGGTAAAAACAAAGAACAAAATTTAAGACTTTTACAGTGGAAAAAAGAAATTCCTATAACAACTAATTTTATAAAAGAATTTTAATTGAGGGCGGGAGTATTTGAGTTTTGAGAAGATATAGTTATAGATAAAGATGAAACCACACTCCTTACTGAAAATGCTTCCGCCTTTTATACTAAAGGATAAAATATGAACATCAAGAGAAGAAAAGAAATTGTAGAAGAAATTTATCAGAATATGTTTGCAGAGAGTATACCGCCAGTAGATTATTATAAACTAAAAGAGTATGGTGTCACTAATTTTTTTGGGTGGCAAAGTAATTATATTTTAAATGCAGATAGACAGTTAGAGATTATAGATGAGATTTGTAAAAAATATAAATGTAATGATACTGAGAGACAGCTTATTTATCATTTAATAATGTATAATGGAACAACGCCGTTATTTACAGAAGGAGATTTTGGGAATGAATAAGAAAAATATTGATTATTTGTATGATAAGTATAGAGAAATGTTTTCGGTGTTGGAAAACGGTATAAAATGTAATGATGGATGGTTACTGTTAATTGATACTTTTTGTTGGTATATTTTAACTCAGTATCCATATATAAATTTTCTTGTAATTAAAAAACAAAACGGGAGATTAAAAATCAGGTTATCGGATTATCCCAATGGAATTCAATCTATTGTAGAGTTTATTGAGTTTTTAAGTTTTGGTATTTGTGAAATTTGCGGTTCAACAATAGAAGTTGATACTTTTATGACTAATAATGATGCTATGACTGTTTGTTCGAAATGTAAGATAAAAGAATGTATTGACGGAGCGAAAAAATGAATTTAACAAATATTTTAAAAAAATGTTCAGTAAAAGAACTTAACAGAATATTGGAAGGCAAGCATATCTTTTAACATTAAATCTTAACGTCGGTAAATTTGTTGACTACCACAAAGCAGAATGGGTTTGGGACGGAACTTATCTAATATCCACAAATAGTAGTGCATCGTTTATGCTTGTCAGTAAATTTTCAGAAATCAGAATTAAGCCAGAAGGTAATCCAGTTGTAACTATAACTGATGACAAACAAGTTAATGATAATACGGAATTTTATAGAAGCTAACCCCCAAAGAGGAGTAGGGATGAGGAAACAAACAAAACTTTGGACAACGAAAACCGGAGATAAAATTCGTATCTGCGATATGTCGGATACTCATTTAATAAATACTATAAAAATGCTTGAGAGGTGTATAGATAGGTTAACACAAGAATCTATTATTGGATGTTGCGAAGCAGGAAGATTTTTACACGGAGAGCAGGCATTACAAAATGTTGAAGATGCTTTGCTGGACTTAACTTATAATGGTATTGACCCCAGCGAAGAAATACCAATATACAACAACCTTTGCGATGAAGCATTGAGAAGAAATTTAGACTATTAAACCCCAAAGAGGAGAAATAAATGAAAGACATACAGAAGCACGTTGAGGTGTTGAAGGAAATGCTTGAAGATTATACTGGTTGTAGAAATGGTATTGTTATCAAAGGAGAAAAACACTACGCCTTATGCCACGCTATCTCGGCTATCAAAGAGAATAAGGAACTTAAGCAGAAACTCGCCTCTATCCGGCAAGAGATAGAGAAAGAGTTGCCGGAGAAAAAAGACCACATTGTATATCTAACCAAAAAAGAACTTGAAAATAATAGTGGTCTTGGAAGTAGGACAGTAGAGGGTTGGATAAAATATGGTCATAACACAGCAATAGGAGCAGTCCACGAAGCCCTTGATAGGGTGTTACCGAAAGGAGAGGTGAAATAATAAAAATATAAAACCCGAATATTTTATAAAAAAGACTTTTTTGATGGGGGATAGGTTTTTAAAAAGTTACATTTTTAGGAAAAATATTTTAATTGTAATTCTTTATATATAAACAAGTTATAAAAAACAGAAAAATAAACAATTGAAATTGAGGCAAAAACCGTTATATATAGTATAGAGGGGTATGAACTGATTATTTTTTAGTATATTGTGCGTTTTATACTGTAAGCTCTTGATATGGTTAATATCAGGAGCTTTTTTTATTTGGGGGATTTGTATGGTCGAAATGAATGATAAAGAGCAAAAAATGTTTGCTCAATATCGAAACTTAAAGAATTATAACTCTTTATCTGATGAGGAGTTATTAAAAAAAGTTAAAGAAAAAATAGCATTAAGTAAGTTTGATAAAGATTTTGATATTGATGATTTGTTTACAGATAATAAAGATAAAAAGCTTGCCAAGGCTTTACGAAACAAGTATTTAGAACAAAATACTATAGAAAATATATCTGAAAAACAAGATTTAAGACAGGTTATTTTTTATGAGATTTTAGCGAAGCGTTATCAAGAGGAAATTAATAAACAACATTCAGCCGATGCTATGATTCCTTCTAAAGGATTAATGGAAGGATTGCAAAAAATTACTTTAGAAATTAGTAGATTAAAAAGTTGTTTAGGATTAGATAAAAAAGAAGAACAAGAAAACGATGCTCTTAAAGCTCTTCAGTTATTAAAGAAACGGTTTCTTAATTATGTTCAACGTAATCAGGGGAGCTTCACAAAAGTATGCCCTCATTGTAGTAAACCCGTTTTGTGGATGTTTAGAACCGACAAATACGATGTTAAAAAGCATCCTTTTTTTGATGATGAACGAACGCTTACAAATCCTACGCTTCTTCGATTATTAGGCGAAGGAAAAATTACTAAAAAAGATGTAGCGGATATTTTAGATACATCTGTTTATACTATAGATTGGATTTTAAAACACACAAAACAAACAGTAGAATCTTTAAAGTTACCAGATAACACTCAAATAACCTATCCCGAAGAAAACATAGAAACGATTAAATTTCAATGATAACTACAGTTTCTGAAGAAGAAATTGAATTTTGTGAATGTTTATTTGACCCCGTTGCTTTGTCAGAGTGTTTATTTTCTGATATAGATAATTTATCTAATTGGGACGAAGATAAATATTTACATCTTAGAACTTATCAGTTGATGTTTTTATCTTATGAATATTCCGTTGCTCATAATCCTAAATTATCCGAGAGTGAAAATTTCAAGTTGTTGGAAGGTGCAGGAACTATTTACAATTTTGGCGGGCGATTAACCGGCAAAAGCAAAGTCGCACTGATTTTAGATATGATGATTTCATTGTTGCTTCATGATGGTTGGGAAGTGATAGTTTCTTCTTATGACCATTTGCATGTTCAACAATTATTAGAAAAAGTTATTGAGCCTTTAATTCATCATCCTTTTTTTAAAATGTTTCAAGTTAAAGTTAAACGAAATCCTTATGTAATAAGAGCAAGGAACGGACACGTAATGCACGGGCTTAATATGAATGTTAATTCTAATAATGAAGGAGCCAATTTTTTTGGTTTTCATACAAAAAAGATGTATTTAGAAGAAGCATCTAAAGAAACAGAAAGAGTTAATGAATATAGACGAGAATCTCACCATGAGGTAGGATGTATTGCACAAGGCTCAAAAGTTTTATTATCAAATTTTTTGACTAAAAACATTGAGGATATAAAAATTGGAGATAAAATTTTAGGTTATGATGAAAAAAGCAAATCTATTATTCCTACTTTAGTTACAAATTTTATGAATCAAGGTAAGAAAGATATTATTCGGATTAAATGTGGTAAGAATCAATTATGGCTTACTCCTGACCATAAAATACGATGTCAGAGTGAAGGAGATGCATGTTATAAATGGAGAGAGGCTGTTAGATGTTCTATTACTTCATATCTTACTCAAACCCTTAATTATATTGAGGGCGACCAAGAATATAATTTGCAAAGAAAACCGAATTTGGTTCAATTAGACGGGTTTAAAAAACAAGAACAGGTTTATGATTTAACAACAAAAACCGGTAATTTTATCGCTAATGGTTTTATAGTTCATAATTGCATTGAGAGGCTTTCTGGCATGGCGAATTTTGTAAAACTTTCTCCTGCCGGAAAAGTATTTTATAATTCCGCAAACAAATCTCAAGTTGTTAATTATCCTTCTTTTATATCGCCAGAATGGAATGAGCGTTCTCATAAAAGAGCTGTAGAAAAACATTCAGGAGAAAATTCTCCTTCATTTAGAGTTTTTGTTTTAGGTGAGCCGGTTGTAGACGCAATGTATGCTATAGATATGCAGAGAGTCGAAGATAATTGTGTAGATAAAAGCAAAGAAATAAAAAATTTAGAAGTTTCTAAAGAGACTTATTTTAAATTTAAAACAGATTTAATTGTTGATAAGCCAAATAATACTGAGCGAATGGATTTGGCGATAGATGTTGGAGAAAATATTAGCGAAATAATAATTGTTTCTAAAGTTAATGATAAATATAAGTATTTGTATAATATTTCGTTGTATCAATTAACTCGAAAAGAAATTTTAGAAATTCTTAAATTTTTGATTTATAGATTAGAAATAAATGTCATTGCAATAGATTGCGGTGATGGTTTGGGAAGAGATTTATATAGAGATTTAGAAGAGATTTTTGCAAAAGACAGAGAACTTGTCTGGTATCAAGGAAATTTAAAAGTTAAAGTAGATTTATTAAAAGACGAGAAAGGAAATTTAGTATTAGAAAATAATTCTCCTGTTTATGAAGAAGAGTTTCACAGTGAATTTTCTGTTCGTCATTTGATAGAAATTTTATATAACGGAAAAATAGAGTTGCCACAAGATTATAAATTATTAGAACAATTAGGGAGTGTGGTAGCAAAACAACTTGGTGCTAGAACAGTATTTGAATGTTATTCTGTTACTGAAGACCATTTATTTGATTGTTTTAAGGTATGGTCTTTAAGTGAATGGGAGCATCAGAGAACGATAAATAAAAAAATTGATAAAACCAATTATTTTGGTGGTATAGTATAATAAGTGAGGGAAAAAATGGTCAAGCCAGAAAGAAATACTATTAATGCTTTATCGAAAAATTCTATTTTTCGGTTGTTATATGAATTAGTAAGTACGATTTCCAGCAACGCTATTGTTATGCCTGACGGTTATTATAACAGTGTTGTAGAGACAAAAAAACTTTTACGAAATGATTTTACTGGATTAGTAAATACTATGTTAGATTTTGCTATTGGAACTTTTAAAACTGAATATGTTATAGAAACAGGAAACTCTAATTTTGATAAGGTTTTAAATAATTGGTTACAAAATATTAACGCTCCCCTGAGAGGAAAGATACCAGTAGGAATTAAATCTTTATCTGGTGAATATGCTCGTGAAAGATGGAAAGGGTCATCTTTATGTTTACTTCGTAGTTTATGGTCAGAGCAAACTATTGATAGAGCAGAATATTTTTTACCTAATCGTATGTGGTTTGTTGCCGGAGAAGATATTATTGTTGATTCCGCTGATAATGATAAAAAAATTATTGGAGCGGAAACATATGCTCTTCAAGTAGGAAAAAGTAGAGATAATAAAGACGATAGGATAAACTTGCCTGTTACTAATTACAAAGCGGGAATAAAAGAAGAAATTTTTGTTCAGAAACCCTTTTCGGGATGGACAGATGAATATACTGTCCCGTTTTTGATTTTGCGTGGTCTATATAAAAATATGAAAATGATTGAGTTAATAGAGAATAAAAGCGGAAGTTTAGTAAGTAAAGCTATTGAGTATTTTGCTATGATAAAAAAAGGAACTGAAAGACTTTTTCTTGATGGTAATATAGCATATGACGAACCAAAATTAAAAGATATTAAAGAGAGATTTCAGAATGTAATGGGAGAGAGTGCTAATTCTAAATCTTCGCCTGTAAATGTTACTCAGTTTGATACTGATTTTTCTCACATTATTCCAGAGTATGAAAAAATATTAAAACACGATTTAAGGGTAACATATGAGAGAAATATTTTAGGTGGATTAGGATTAATTGAGATTTTAGAGGGCGTGGGAACAAGCAGAAAAGAAGCAATTTTTTCACCAAAACCTTTTATTACAGAGATTGAAAATGGAATTTCGGATTTTGAAAACTTGTTAATAGATGTTGTTGAAGTTATCAAAGAAAAAAATAAAGATAAACATATTAAATTTATGAATAGTGATGTAAAAGTATATTCTCGTCCTGTAAAAGCGTTTTTAACTAAAGATTTACTTGACCATATTAGGTCTGCATATGATAGAGGGATGTTATCTAAAGAAACTTATACTGAAATTTGCACACCTGCTAGTTCTTCAATAGAAATCAGGCGAAGAGAAGCCGAAGATGTATCTGGTATAAATGATATTCTTTATCCTCCTGTTATTCAAAATAATGAAAAAGACCCCGACGCTAAAAAGAATATTCAAAAAGATGAAAAAACAGATACTACTAAAACATCAATAGAGAAAAAGAATTTCAATATGTCCGAAGAAGAAATGGCTAATGCACCTTGGGAAACTAATTCAGAGTTACCTAATAGAATAAAACAAGAGTTGACAGAAGAAGAACAGACATTATTTCGTGAATTTTTTAATCAGGCAATAAAATCACACGATTGTGTTATAGCATTAAAACTTACGAACAGAAAAATGCAATCTTATTACGAACAAGAAATTATTTTTGCAAATCAAGAGGGTTTAGAAAGTGCTCCTTATAATAAAATAAGAGATTTACCTGATAATGTGAAAAACGTTTTACCCGCTCCTGCTCAAAAATTATGGTTAAAAACATTTAATGAGAATTATAAAAAGAATCAAGATGATGACTCTGCACGCAAAACCGCTTGGTATGTAGTAAAATTAACCTATAAAAAATCAGGAGATAAATGGGTTAAGAAAAAAGCAACAGAAGTTAAAAGCAGTTTAGAGGAATTAGATGTAGCTGAATTACTTGAAATAAAGAAACTAGAGGTTTTAAGTAAACAAGAAAAACTTATAAACGAACTTCTTGCTGAAACCGAAGAAGGAAAACCAAATGAAACTTCTGAATAGTAAGGGTGAAGAAATACCTAAAGGCGAAAAGATAGATTTAGGAATTGTTGAAGCAGGGAAAATACAGGATTATGTTTTTTATTTATACAACCCCGAAATTGCGGAAGTTATTGATATAGAAGTTATGATTAATAATCCTGAAGTTAGTATTTTGGTTGTTCCTAAGAAGATGAGCCCAGAATCTAAAGGAGAATTAAAGATTCGTTGGAGTCCTTCTATGACTGTAAAAAAAGGTTTAAAAGCAGAAGTTGAAATAAAAGCCAAAGAACTTTACGGTTAATTAAATGACTTTTCCTATTCATAGCGAATTAACAGGGGCAAATCTTCATAACCCAAAGGCTCACGTTTCTTCTCACGAATCGGGAGGAAGTGATGCTATAGATTTATCTAAAGTTTCGTTTGCTTCTGAGTTAATGGTATCAACTAATTATTATGATGCTATTATAGAAGCTTTTAATCATGGTGGTGGGGGGAGTGGTGTTTGGGGTAGTATTACTGGAACAATAACTGACCAAGCAGATTTAGTTAATTTGCTTGTTACAACTTTTTTAGGATTATCTGATACTCCTTCTTCATATTCTGCACAAGGATTAAAAGGTGTAAGAGTTAATTCTGGAGAAACGGGTTTAGAATTTTATACGGTTGTTGATACTGATGAGAAAGTAAAAGTAGATTCAGAATCTACTGCTGGTTATTTAGGTTCTGCGTATAATGACGGGGTATTAAGAACTTCATCTCCATTAACCTTTGTTGATGGTGGGAATTATATAACACTAGGTATTCAAAAAGCAGATACAAGCACTAACGGTTATCTGAGTTCTGATGATTGGAATACTTTTAATAATAAACAAAATGTATTTATAATAGACAATGAATATAATTGTCTTATAGGAAGTTATTAACAAGGGAGAGTTGTATGACTGAGTATAGAGTAAATTTAAAAGACAAATTTGCTTGGCAAGACCCCGTAATTGATAAAGATTTAACAACTCCGGCGGGTGGAGATTCAAAAGGCGACAGGTATATTGTATCGGCTGTGGCTTCTGGGGCTTGGGAAGGACATGAAAACGATATTGCTTATTATACAGGAGCGGAGTGGGTTTTTATTACTCCTACTGAAGGTTGGATTTGTTGGGTTTCAGATGAAAACAAATATTATCGTTTTGATGGTTCGAGTTGGGCTGAATATTTAGGTCAAGCCGGACCGACAGGACCTACTGGACCAACAGGGGCAACTGGGGGAACAGGACCAACTGGACCTACTGGAGCACAAGGACCTACTGGACCGACGGGGGCTACTGGAAATACAGGACCAACAGGACCTATTGGACCAACAGGGTCAGCAGGGGGAACAGGACCTACTGGACCAACGGGGGCTACTGGAAATACAGGACCGGCAGGACCAACTGGACCTACAGGACCTGTTAATCAAGTATATGATGCTGATTATGGATGTTTAATTATTACTCTATAATATAACTTTCTGTAAACGATAAATGTAAGATATGTAATATTGTAAGGAGAGTATATGAAAGCTGTATTTTGGGGCTATAAGTTTCCAAATATGAAAGACAGTTGGGCTAAACAATTAGATTGGGTTGCTTTGGCATTAAACGAATATAACGTTGAAGTGGTAAAACATAATAGTTTGATTTGTAATTTAAATAATAGTAGAGATTATGATTATACAGTTGATAATCCTTGTGATTTAGTGATTTATAATCATTGTGATATTTCTCATTTATTTGGTAATGTAGTAACTTCTGATAAAGTTTGGTTTTTTAAACCTACAGTTCCAACAAAATATCATACTACATTAGATGAGTTAGGTTATGGACCATATTCTACTGTTACATATTCAAAACCAGATTTTGAAAAATATAACGTTACTGAAGTTAATAATTTTTTTGATATAAAAGTAAAAAAATGGATAGAAGACAGAGATACAAAATGGGGCAACTATTTTGAGAATCAGGTTGAAGAAATATTAGATAAGGATTATTGTTTGGTTCTTGGTCAGTGTGGTGGAGATGAAGTAGTTACCAGACACGATTTTGGGTCTTATTTTGCAAAATTACTTCAGGTAATTGCCGAATTAGTTAGAATAACGAACGATACAATAATTGTTAAATTACATCCGTATACTGATGGAGAGTTTGCTAAAGATGATATTTTTTCTAATAAAATTATTAATGATATTCAAAAAATAAGTAAAACTAGAATAAAGATATATAGCGGGAAAAGTAATATACACAATTTTATTAAGAACGCTAAGTATGTTGTGATGGGTAATTCAGGTGCAGGATTTGAAGCAATGATGCACCATAAACCAATTATATCTTGGGGATTTCCAGAATATCATTGGGTAACTTATGATTTAAGGCACTTATGTGATTTATATAAGGCAATAAAATTAGATTGGTTTGATAGAGGTAAATCGGATAAATTTCTTTATTGGTATTTAGAAAAATATTGTTTTTATGATTTGGATTCTTGTAAGAGAAGAGTGAAGGAGTTGTTAAATGTATGAGGAACTAAAAAACGGCGGAGAAAGAACCGCCGGAGAAACAATATGGCATTGTACAAAAGACCAATTATGGCGTTATGTGGAAGCATTAGATTATATTTCTAAAGAAGATAAGGTTGTTGATATAGGTTGTGGTTGTGGATATGGCTCTATGATTTTAGGACATAAAGCCAATATTGTTATAGGTATAGATAATTATGATAAAATTATTAATTTTGCAAATAAATTTTATAGAAAAAACAATGTTTCTTTTTTATATAATGATTTAAATGATATATCCGTTATATTTGATAAAAAATATTTTGATGTTATTGTTGCTTGTGAATTTATAGAACATATTGAAAATACAGAGTATTTATTTGAAACGATGGACAAAATAGTCAAAAAAAGAATAATATTAACTACTCCTCATACGAGTGTAATTAATAATAATAAATTTCATTACAGACATTTTAATGAGGAAGATATTAAAAGACTGTTTAATAAAATAAATTTTAAAATTCTTAAAATGTGTATAATGAGGTTTGCGGGGGGGAACGCAATATTTTGTGTAGGAGAAAGAAATGACTGATTATTTAGTAGAACATAGACATCAAATAGCGTGGCAACCTCCGATAAAAGATAAAGATTTAGAAACTTCTCCTGACACACCTTCTAAAGGCGATAGATATATAGTTGCTGGAACAGGTGGAGATTGGTCTGGCGGTTTAGTAAATGATATTACTTATTATACTGGTTCTGCTTGGGTTTTTATCACTCCTTCTGAAGGTTGGATATTATGGGTAGAAGACGAGAATTTATATTATTATTTTGATGGAAGTAATTGGAATATAAAAATTAATTGGACTGGAACGGTTGATGTTAATGATTATGCAAAATATAGTTCTTCTGGTTTAGTTGGAAGAAGTTATGCTGAAGTCAAACAAGATTTATCTTTAGATAATGTCGAAAATACTGCTTTATCAACTTGGATAGGTTCAGAAAATATAACTACATTAGGAACAATAGCGACTGGAACTTGGAACGCTACTGCTCTTAGTGCGGATAAAGTTCCTAATCATGATAATTTAAACGGATATGTAGCAGATGAACATATAGATTGGACAAATGCTACAGATAGTTTATTAATAACTAAAGATGATATAGGAACAACTTTAACAGAAGCATTGATATTACAAAACACAGATACAGGAGAAGTACAGTTATCGCCTTCAATGGTGTTTAAAGGTAATGCTTATACTGGTGGAACAGATTATCCTATACAGTGGTGGTTTAACCCTGCTAATACATATAGTGCAGGAACAGATTTTGAAATTAGATGTAGAATACCTTCTATTGCTTGGGACGCTGGGATTATAAATTTAACCTATGACGGTAATTTGGGAGTTCTTGATAGTATAGAGGCAAATGAAGACATAATTGCTGGAGCAAATGTTGGTGTAGGAACAAATACTTTTGGCACAGATGCCGACAAAGTTCTTTGTATTAAGAACGGGACAATTCCCTCAACAAGCCCAGCAGATAGTTGTCAATTATATGCGGAAGATGTTTCTTCTGGTGGCGGTAATCCTGACTCGCAAACCGGCGGTTCAAGCTATTTGGAAGTGTTTAGCAATCAAGCCACTTATGAGCATGGTATGGGGCAAACCATTACCCCTTCTGAAGACTATACTATATCAGGTTTTCAATTTATGTCTAAACGGGCGGGTTCGCCCACAGTAATAGTCAAGGGTTATTTATATGCAACGAGTGCCGGATTGCCGACGGACGGTGCGTTAGCTGAAACAGATAGTATAGATACATCTGCTTGGTCAACTTCTGATGAATTACATACTTTTACATTTACAACACCTTATGCTTTATCTAATGGGACTGTGTATGCTATTACAATGGAATATATTTCTGGAACTTATAATGGTTCTAATAAACATAACGTAAAATATAATAGTTCTGGGGGATATGCTGGTGGCAACGCATTATTAAAAAGCAGTGCAGATGCGTGGTCTGGTTCTGCTGGTGCAGATTTTATATTTTACACAATAGAGCAAGGACTACTTACATCAGAATTAAAAGTAAGAGATGAACTTGGAAACGTTACTACTTTATCTCCTCATAATTTTAGTTTGTTTACTCCCGATAGTTCTTATGAATTTCCTTGGAGTTATTACTCAAGGAACGATTATCTTGGTTTAGAAATAAACGTTGATATGTTTGGAGCAATAAGAGCACTGGAAGAGTTAACAGGAAAACAGTTTATTTATTTGAATAAAATAGATAAAAGAGATTGGAATAAAGACCAACAAGATATGATTGACAAGGTAAAAGCAAACAAAGAATCTCTTATTAAAAAACAGATAAATAAATTGGTAGAAGTTTCAGAAGATGACGCAACAGACGCTGATAATAAACTAAAATCCGGCTATATAAGAGATATGAAAGGATTTTATTACAGAAATTATACTGAAGAAGAATCTACTCAAATCATAGAGAACAAACTTGATAACTTGCATATAAATAAAATGCCTAAATGGTTACTTGATTTGGCTGAACAAAAAGAAGTAAACACTAACAATATTAAAGAATTATAATGACTGAAATTTATACTTACATTTATACAAACGAAGGTCAAAAAATTGTAGATAATGATGGAAATTTTATTATTTATTCTAAACAGACTGTTCCCGATGGTGGAGGATTTGATTATCCGCCGGATATTAGACGAATCTTTGTAGAGTTTAAATTTCCGTTGTACGGGATAAAACAACTAAATACTTATTATAATGCAAATATTGTTGGTATTAAAACTTTTATAGATATTTCTAAAATAGATTTAGAAGGTATAATAAAGAAAAGTATTTTTCAAAATGTTTCTTTAGAAGGAATGGTTAGTGCGGAAATAATAGAGTTTTTTAAATTATTAGGAATTAAATCTAATAATTTGGTTGATTATGTAGGAATGATAGGTTCAGTTCAACATAATCAAAAATTAGTAACAGAAGTTGCTGGGTTAAAGTCTATTTATGTAGAACGAAAAAATATAATTGAAGGAGTTAAAAAAGTTTTAACAACGGATATTCACAGAGTTGAAGCACACAAACTGATAGGAACAAATTTAAAAGCGGATATGATAGGTGCTAAAGATATTCGAAAATTAATTCTTTCTATTTTAAATATAGAGATTAACTAATTAAATGTTAATTAGGGGTTAGAAATGAGCGAAAAAATTGAGAGTAAACAAGTTTATGATTTTCTTGAAGGAATGAAAGTAAACGGTAAATTTGAATTTATTGAAGACGCTTCTCAGAATACTAAATTACAAGAAATTATAGACAAGGCTAATTTAAAAGCGGGTAATAGAGATTTGGGGTTTTTTCATAATATTTATGCAATTGTAGACAAAGCAAATAAAAATAAATGTATATTACCTAAAGATAAAGTGGAAGCAGGGTTAACAAGCATTAGGCAAAAACCCGTTAACGCTGAACATAATAGAACAAGTGTATTAGGTCATTATTTGGATGCCGAAATTATAGATAATGAAATTCATTCTTACGGGTGTATATACAAATCTTGTTTTCCTGATAAATGGGACGAAGCCAAAAAACTTTTTCAATCAGGAAAATTAAATTCGAGTTTCGAGATTTGGTGTCCTAAAGAAAAGAGAACTTATAAAGATAATGGTGATTTTACATTAGATGAAATAGAGATTGCTGGTGGGGCTATACTTTTTAAAGAACCCCCTGCTTTTGATGAAGCTAAGGTTTTGGAATTGGCTAAAGAAGTTGCTACAAATAATAACAGTATGGTTTATGCTTATGATGAAAGTGATATGATAAAATGTGATTTAGAAACAGAAACTTCTAAATTGTTTGTAGAAGATATGCCTTGGGTCAGACGATTAATAGATGAGATAGAATGTCCTGTTTGTGCTCAAAAGTATTGGTTTGATATGGTTAATTTAGATTTTGAAAATTTAATGGTAGATTTAGTTTGTAGTTGGTGTGGAAGCAAAGTAAAAGCGGATTTAATGCCGAAAACAAAGGTTACTAAACAGGGCAAAATTAAAAAAGTAACGGTTGTTGAAAGAGCCAGTGATATACCTTCTGAAGGTCAAATGTTAATTCTTGAAGAAACCGAATCAGAATTGATAAACAAGCTTCAGAATTTAGAAAAATCAAGTTATGATTGTGAATGTTTAAAATGCGGATATACGACAAGTTCAGAAGAACACTGTAAAGATATTAAATGCCCTAAATGTGGCGGAGAGATGAGAAGGGAAGATAGACCTTCTAAAAGCTCTGAATTAGACGATTCGGATTTTGCTTTGATTCAACATATTATTAGTAAAAAAACGAAAGTTAAACAAAAAGTTCGTAGATTTCCAATAGACAGTAAAGAAAATGTTAAAGCTTCTTTTGAAGAATTGTTTAAAACAAAAGATTTAAATGAATCAGAAGCAGAGATTGTTAAAAATAAAATTCTCAAAAAAGCGAAATTATTAAATATGAATGATATTGTAGATAAATATAACAAAAATAAGGGAGGAATAAATATGGAAGAGTTGAAGAAAGCTCAAGAGAAAATTGAATTGCTGGAGGAAAATTTGAAAGCAAAAGACGACATTATAGCTTCTAAAGATGAAGAGCTTAATGCTTTAAAAGCAAAGGTTACTGAAACTGAAGAAGCGAAAAAAGCAGTTGAAACAGAAAGAGATAATATTAAAGCCGAGATAGCTCGTAGAGATGAAGAAATTAAACAGTCTACAATCAAAGCGAGAAAAGAAGAACTTGGTGAAGAGTATATTAAAGCCAATTCTGTAAAAGATGAAGATTTGTTAGATAATGTGAAATTTGAAAACGCAAAACTTAAAAAAGAAAATGCAGAACTGAAGAAAAACCCCGAAAACGCTATGATAGCTGGGTCAAGACAACCTAAATCAAAAGATGAAATTCAGAAAGCTCACGATAAAGTTGAAGCCGAAGCTTACGGTTATGAAGGTTCTGAAGAGAAATAATTTAATTTTAAATTTAATACAATGATAGGAGGAAATTATTATGATGATTAGAGAAGATAAAATGTTGGAATATTCAAAGATTATAGGGCAACCACTTGACCCTCGTAAACCGCATCCGGAGATTGTGAAGGTTCTTTGTAATTTAGATACCGCAGAACCGAACGAATATGCTTATTACTATGATGCACTTTTGGAAACAGAAGTTATTCATACGATAACATCTAGCGGTGAAGTGACGCAGAGTAAAGTTACGCCCGACACACCTGTTGCTCTTACTTTTGCTGATTTTTCAACACCTGAATACTATATGCTTCTGAAAGATTTAGCTTCTGCTAAAGAAAAGACTCTGATGAGGAAGAAAAGAACTATTACTAGGGCACTTGATACAGTAGAGGCTCAGGCGATAGTTACTCTGTTGGCTGCTGCAACAACTTCTAGTGGTAATGAACACGGTCTTACTTCTAATCAGACAAAGTTCAGGTTTGAGAATCTTATAGATATGGTTGAAGATGTAACAGATTATGGTGGAGACTTGTATCTTGTTGCTGGAGCTACAATATTTAAAGATAAATCGCTGTGGAATTATGATATAAACAAGAATCAAAGTGTTCTTGAAGCGTATAAAGCTTTGAATATTAAGGAGATTAGGATTCCGTCAACGATGACTATGACTCTTGATGGTGCTTCTACTGATGTTATTAGTTCTAGTGTAGGTTATCTTGTAGCAACAGATACTTCTATGGAAAAACCTCTTCTGTTTGTTAGGAAGAAAATAGGTAACATAGAAGGTCTTGAAGGGATAATGATGGATACTATGGATACAGAACGTCAGAGAATGGTTATGATTTCCCCGAATCCTGTACAGCTTGCTAACGGAACTAAACGTTATTGGGCTATTGGTATAGGCGGATGGGAAGAGTTTGTTGGTGCTGTAGTTAATCAATACGCAATATCTGAGTTCACAAGAGCATAAGTTATAGAACATAGTTAAAATGAAATATCACAGGAGAGGAGAATTAAATCTCCTCTCCTATAAACCTCAAAGAATTATAACTTAATAGGAGAAACGTATGAGCGTTTCCTTAACAAATGTAGAATCAAAAGTAAGATATGTTTTAAATGACACTATAGAATCAGTGTCAGATATTTTCACTTATTCTACTTCTCGAATTTTTACTCTAGAAGAAAGTTATCCAGTAACCGCAACTGCGGTTTATATAAATGATACTGTGTTACCTGTTTCTGATTGGTCTTATAGTTCGAGTAAAGTAACTATTGATGATACGTTAACATCCAATTATTCTTTGAGTGCGGGAGATTCTGTTAAAATTGAATATACATGTTATAAAAATTTTAGTTCTACTGAAGTTGCTTCTGCTATTAGAACGGTTTTAATGTATTTATCTATTAACAATTATTTAGATTTTATTGTAGATTCCGGTAATAATATTCAACCTGAACCCACAGTAAAAGAACAAAACTTAATTGCTATTATTTCGGCATATAAATTACGTCCAGATGTTTCCAATTTACGTTTACCGGATTTTTCAGTTTCGAATAGAGACGCTTTAAATTTTGAAGATTTTGCAAGAAAAACATTATCGTATAACGATTGGTCGGGCGGAATCTGGGAAACAGTAAGTAGGAGTTAAAAATGTCAAAACCCGAAATTATTACAGTAACAATCAGAAATTATATTGACCCTTTAACTGTTAGCGTTCGTGATTATATAAATATAGAAGTTTATACTAAATCTTAAATATAGGAGTTACAAATGTCTCGAATTCCTATTTCAAAAATAGACGATTTTCTATTAGGTAGTGCTATAGAAATTATTGCTACATTTAATATAGAAAACCCTACCGTTACAATTACCATTGAAGATAATTATGATACAACCAGAATAGACGACGTTGCTATGACCAAGTTAAGTAGTACTGCTTATAAATATATTTTTCAATCGGACGAAGATTGGATAGAGGGAGATTATATTATTACTATTAAAGCAACTGACGGAACATATACAACATACACGCAATATTTCATCACACTTTGGGAGATGGAATCATGATAGACTCATCTGAAAAACAAACCCCTAATTTTTGTCCTATACCTTGCAGATATGAACATGAAATCAAAGAGGTTTGTAAACAAATACTTATAACAGACGAAACAATAACAAAAAACTCGGAATTATCAAATTTAAAAATAGATTCATTAAAAGAAAAAATAGGGGAAGTTATAATTGATATTTCTTCTCATATTAAACAAGGGTCAAAATGGCGACTTGCTATTGTAGGAATTGTTTTTAGTATTATATTAGAGGTTTTTGGATTTATGTATATGTTTGGAAGACTCGTAGAATCCAATGAACAGCAAGGTAAACAAATAGATTTGCTTATTCGGAGAGTAGTTGGGCAAAACATAGTTTTTAATAAAGAAGGTTCTTTAGATTTATTGGAAGAACTATCTTTCAAGGAATGATTATGGATAAATTATTAGAAATTTGTAATTATATTATAGAAAACAGAGATATTTTTATAGAAGCTATTAAATCTTTAGGATTAATTATAGGGGTGGGTATTTCCGTAATTATTAGTTTAGCAAGTTTATTTATAAAAATTACTCCTGTTTTAAGAAAAGATAATAAAGCATTACCTTTTGTTAAATTTATAGGTAAATATGTTGCTTTGAATAAATCAGTAAGGAGAGAAGAATATGAAAAAAATAAAAAAAGTAAGAAAAGAAAAAGTAAATGTTTTTAAACAAATTTTAAATATATTACATAAATTTAAAAGACCTCTTAAATTTTTGGCTGGGTTGGTATATGATTGGTCTAATAAGCAAATAAAACAGGAAAAGAAAAAAGTTGTTTCTTCTCAAAATAGAACTAAACAATTAAAACACGGTCGAAGAACTAGGAAAACAGGACGTAGATTAGAATAATGAGTTTTTTAAAGAAAATATGGAATAAATTTATAGGTGAGGGAGAAAGAAAACAGTCTTGGGATAAAGAAGCCGAAGACTTGCATAATAAACATAGTGAAGAAGCGAGTACGCTTAAACCGACAGAATTAAAGAAAAAAACTTGGTTTTTAAAAAAGAAATGGTAAGAAGGAGGATATTATGGGTTGGTTTTCTAATGTATTGAAAAATTGGAGAGAGAATCCCAGCAAATTAAGTAATATTAATTGGGATGGGCTTGTTAGAGGATTTTTAGGTTTAAATGCGGGAAATATTTCTAATGCAACAGAAGTAGCGGAAAAGATTTCAGAATTTCTTGAAAATAAGTTTGTTAAAGGTTTTCTAGAATTAATTTTAAAAGACAAAGCAGAAACATTCTATAAAATTTTTGATAAAATAGTAGAAGCTCAAATAAAACTGGCTACTTTAATTGTTAATGGAGAAATTAATAAGACAGAAGCCGGTGAAGAACTTGATAAACTATTTGACAAATTAGGTGTAGATGTTCCTGATAGAGTTAGGTTAATTTATCATGTTATAGCAGGGAAAATTACTGATTTGGTAGCTAAATACATTAAGAAAGACGCATAATGAGATTTGATTTTAAACATAATTCTTATATAGAGTCTTTGTTAAAAAATTCTGCTATATGTGTTAAATGTAGAATTTATTTTTCTTATCTATCTTATCCTGATGGTTACGACCCTGATGAAGGAGATGTGTCTGCAACAAAGACAAATCTTAATCCTGTCACGATTAAAGGTTATGCTGTTGATATATCAGGGGCGAAAGTAGTTTATAGAGGAATAGGAAAAGGTATAGAACAAGCCTTAGATTTTTATTGTGAAAAAAGATATAGAAACTATTTTGAACAAGCAAGTAAAATAGAAATTGCGGGCAACGAATATGAGATATATAAAGATGGAAGTTCTTTATATATTCAATCTCGCCCATTTAATTTAATTCGAATATCTTTAAAGAGAAAAATGTAATGAGTAATTATTATAGAAAATCAAGAAACGTTCAAAAGAGTATTAAACGATATTTAGACACTTGTTTTACTGCTGATTGGTCTGGAGTAACAACTACACTTGTTTATGATGATGCTTATAAAACTTCTATTTCGTTACCTATAATTGTAATAGAAATGATAAGCAAAGAAGAATCAAGAGCAGAACTAGGGTCAAATAGTATGTTTGAAACATTTAGTGTAGATATAAATATTTTCGGAAAAAGCAGAGGAATAACTTGGGATTTAGTAGATTATATTACTTCTAAATTAAAATTGGGTTTTCCTTATTATACTTTTGCAAATGACCCCGACGATAAAAGCACATTAGACGCTACTGATTCTGGAACAAGGGTAGGATTTGTAAAATTTATTTCTAATTATCCATTAACAACTGTAGGTGAACCTCATGTTCGAGATAAATTTAGACATAAACTTGTTGTTTCTTTGGAGAAACATTTTTAATTATGATTAAAATGACTATAGTTAAACAAGGCGATATTCAAAGAGATATTAAACTAAAAATTGAACAAATAAAAAAAGCTGTTCAATTGTTAGGGCAAGATACAGCAAAATATATGTCTGATACTATTACCAGTAATGTTAAACGAACTCCTAATGAAGGAGTTACTGAACGAGCGATTTTAGATGCTAGTCATTCTATAGATGATAGTTCTTATGGAATAGGAGAACTTTCTGTTTTACAACAGACAGCTCCTTGGTGGTATGTTATTGATACTGGTCAAATGTGGACGGGGGGAGCATATATTCCACCCTATACAAGAGGTTTTTTTGGTCAAGGAAACCCGCCAATGACAAATATTAATACTGAAAGATTGACTTTTGGAAATCAAGGATATTATGTTTATCCAAAAAAACCAATTAGACCCATGAATTATGTTGCCTTGACTAAAATATGGTTAGAGGCAAATATTGATACATATATTAAATCACTAGCAGTAACGGGATAATAGTCTAAGGAGAGGTTATTATCTTTTATGAAAGTTCAAAGGAGGAACTAATAATATGAGTGCAGTTGTTCATACAAGCAAATATTGTCCTAAAGTATTTCCTTATAAAGGTACTGCTGTACCTACGGAAATAGACAGGGCACAAGAACTGACTTCTACTCCAGATTTGAGTAGAGATAAAGTTAATGAATTAGGAACAGTTGGGGTTGTTGGTTATATTAAAAATATTCCTAATGTTCCGGTAACATTAAGACAAAATGAATATGGTTCAATGGAATTTTTTAATCAGTTAGCAAATCAATCCTTAGCTTCGACTTCTGTAGAGATGACGGATTTCAAAACTTCGCAAATTAATATTGCGGGATATATAACAGATGAAGATAACACCTTTTTATTTACACGTTGGTATCCTAATTTAAGATTGTCTAGTTTTACGTTGAATATGAGTGCTCCAGATGCTCTGATAGAAAGGACATTTAATTTTGTTGGTGAAGATAGAATAGATTATCAAGGAACAAATAAGTATCTAATTTATTTAACAGATACGATGGCTGGCGGAGACAATGAAACTATAGTAATAGGTTCGGGAGATTTTGCTGATTATCCTGCACCCGTGGTAGACCCTAACATTAGTAATTCTTATTTTGATAGAATTACCAGAGAGAGAAGTGGTGTTGTTACTGAATTATCTCTTACAACAGATTATACTTATAATTCTGGTTCAACGACTATCACTATTTTAGATACTGAAGAGGGCGATGTAATTAAAGCTTATTATACTGCTAGCAGTTACATTACTGATGCTACACCGTTTACTTCTAATACAACTGATTTAGCTGGTATTCGTGGTGATTGTGTAAGTATTTATATGGGTTCTGGAAATTATTTATACAGATTACAAAACGCTTCTGTTGAAGTTACATTTGATAGAAATGATGTTAAAGAACTTGGTAACAGTGAAGTTGTTGCGAGAGGAGTAAATACTATTACTACAAAAGTAACACTTGGAAGAATAGTTGAAACTCTTACACTTCCTGAAATATTATCAGGTCAAAGTGCAGATTACGCTAAGATAGATATTCGAGAATTTGCTACAGATATAGTATTTTATGTATATATTTATGCTAATTCAACTAAGAGTGCTAGTGATTTTCTGTTAGGAATGAAACTTAAAGATTTAGCTCCTACAAGTTTAGATGATAGTGCTCCTGTAGAAACTCATTTAACAGAAGGTAACACTCTTGAAGGCGAAGAAGCTATTATAGCGGATAATACGACAGAGTTAACTAACTGGTCATAACGGAGAAATTAATAACGAGAGACCTCAGATATGCCCCAAAAACGCACAGAATGGGGTCTCTCGCTTGAGATTAGGGGTTAAGGTATATCTGACCCTACCTCAGCAAAGAATTATATATAGAAAGGTAAGTGTATGGAAATTCATATAAGTAAGGAACAAGTAGAGAATATTGTTAAAGGAACGAGTATTTCTCTGGTCGGTAAGATTTGTAAAAGGTTTGAAATATTGGGTAACAGAGAACTGTTAAAATCCAATATTAAAGAAATAGTTTATGAAGAATTCAGGGCTTTATGTAATTTGTTGTTAGCTAGAGGGTCGAGTAAGGATACAATAATTTTTAAAAATAAACAAAAACCACATAAAGACACAATAGTTTTTAATTCAAATCAATCGAGCAGGAAAGAGTGGAAAAAACTCTAACCTGCTCTTTTTGTTTATATGGATAAAATAACGGTAAGAAAGGACAATACAATGACTGAAAGTACGGAAAAAAAAGAAAAAGATATACTGGCAGAAATAAAAGAATCTGTTAATTTAGATGAGCTCGAAAATATTTTGATAAACAATGAAATTGTATTTGAACATAACAACAAAAAATATAGAGTTCAGAAACCCACACAAAAACAGAAATCTGACCTTTATCAAGCCAAAGTTAAGAAAGATACTGAACTTATTCAAGACAAATCTTATATGTTGGAAAAAGATTTAATTAAACAATATAAAGACCGAGGAATAGATATAAACGCTATTGATACAGAAATTTTAGAACTTGAAAGACAAAAAAAAGATTATAAAATAAAACTCGGCGAAGCGTTAGAGAAAAAGTTGATGTCTGAACTTAAAAAATTAAAAGATATTATAGAAGACATAAAATCTCAACAACATCAATTATCTATAAAGAAAACTTCTTTGTTAGAAATAAGCATTGAACAACAAAGCACGTTGTATGGATATAGTTATTTAGCTTATCTATTAGCCGAAGTTAATATAGCAAAAGAAAATGAACCCGATAAATATGAAAAAGTTTGGAAATCTTGGAAAGAATATGAAAACGAAAAAGACGAAAAACTATTATATTTGATTACTTTCAATAGCACTTTAATTAGTCGAGGAGAAATGATTTTTTAGTATGATAAAAAATTATTATAAATTATTGAAAACGCTGGCTAAAAGCAGGAAGTGGCAAAGTATATTTGGGTTATCTAAGGAAACTGCTAATTTGCTTTTTGCAAATAATTTTAATTTTTCGGGTTTACAATTAGAATTTGTAGATTTGTTAAATTATTATTCTCAAATTTATATGGAAGTATCTATGGGCGAAGTTACTGACAAAGTTTTAGAAGATGATATTTATATAGATTCTTGGTTTGTATATAGTAGAGAGAAACGAAAGAGAGATAAAGAACAAAGGCAACCATCAAATACATTAAATAAAAAACTGAAGCCAAAGAATTTACATACTGATAGTATTGTTTTTACTGCAAACAGAAAGAATAGACAATGAATACTGAAACTTATATAATTAAAATTGTTGCTGATGCTACTGGAGCTCAAGAAGGAGCAAGCCAACTCCAAGCATTAGATACACAATATAAACAGCTAGGAATGAACGTAGCTCCTGTTACTAAAATTCTAGATGCACAGAAAACAACTCTGTTTAAAAACGGAGAAGCAATAAATCAATATAAAATTACAACTCAGCACGCTGATAAAGCTGTTAATACTATAAATACAAGCCTTAAAGAAGGGGACAGTCTTTTAAGTACATTTAGCAACAATACTAGAGTTACTGGTCAATCTGTTAAACAATTTACTTTAGCAAATCAAGGTCTAATTGAATCTCAAGCAAAGTTAGCAATAAGAGCATTGGCAGTTGTTCCTATTTGGCAAGCGATACGGTTGGCTATGAGTTTGGTTGTTGGAGCAGTTAAAGATATTATTCAGGTTTATACTGAACTTGACGAAAAAATGAAACGAGTAATGGCTGTTGCGACTTATACTAATACTACTCAATTAAAAACTTATAGGGCTTTAGAAGCAGAGGTTAAAAAATATTATGTTACAAGCGGAAGGTCAATAGCAGATATAACTGAAGCTATGTATCAGTTAGGAACTGCTGGTAGGTCAACAGAAGAAATAATGAAAGGGTTTGATGATGTTTTAAACCTTGCTATAGGAACATTTGGAAATGTTGCTGAATCCGGAAAAGTTGTTTCTGGTATTTTAAATGTTTTTGATAAAGACCTTGAAAAAGTGGGGTCAACCTCTAAAAAAATTCAATATATAACAGATTTGTTAGCAGATGCTTGGAAAAATAATCAAATAGAATTATCTGAAATCAACACTGCCATGGGTTATTTGGCTAGTGTAGGAAACTCTTTAAATATAGATTTAAAAACTCTTATTAGCACAACTGCTGTTATGAGTGATGGTATGTTAAGAGGTGGGAAAGGTGCAAGATATTTAGCTCAGGCATTTGTTCAAATTGCTAAAGAATCTAGCAAATTAAGAGAATTAGGAATTGTTTTTGACCCAAATAAACCTCTTGATTTTTATGATGTTATGACTCAATTAAAAGCCCAGTTTGATGCTCAAAGAGGGTCATTGAGTTATACAAATGATTTGATTGATGTTTTTGGTGATAGGGGGTCTAGAGCAATTCTTAGTATTTTAACTCAGTGGGAAAAATGGAATGAAGAAATAGAAAAAACTCCTGAACAAATAGACGGAACTGCTCAAAAATTAAAAGAACTGGCTGAGAGCGATTGGGGAACTATTCTTAAAAAAATGTGGAGAACAGCAACCGTTTCTTCTACTGAATCTAGTGGGGGGTTAAAAAACTTTTTTGCAGGAATAACTGTAGAAGCCGAAAAATTTAGTAAAAATATGCAGTTAGCTCAGGAATATATTAAAGGGTTTGGGTTAGGAACAGATTCTCAGTATTTTGAAAAATTGTTTGATGAATATAAAAAATTAGGAGAACCTACTTTTAATCCGTTTAAAGCACTACAAAAAATGTTTTTTGGGTTAAAAGCTAGTGGGGCTGGGGACGTTCTTGGTAATGCTATAGATGAAATTGTTTTATTAGCAAAAGTAACGGAAGATTTAGGTGTAAAACCATTAAAAATTTCTACTGAAAAAACAAGTGAGAGAGAAGTTTCTCAACAGGAAAAGATTGTTAGTTTTCTTAAAGAAAAAGCTAACAAACACAAAAACATTTTAGATGCTCAATCTGAAATAATAGAGTTTTTAAATAAAGAAGGAATAGTTGCTGAAGAGTTGCAAGGAGCTTATCTAAATATTTATAATTTACTCGTTCAGCAAAAAGACGCTCAAGATAGTATAGGAAAAGCAACTAAAGAATTAACGTTTATTCAGAAAGAAAGACTTCAGGCATTAGAAGATAGTCATGATTTAGCTATGATGGAAATTGCGGGAGTAGATTCTTTTATTATTAAGCAAGAACAAATTTTACAAATAATGGAAACTCAGGATAGAACCCGCAGAACAGCCATAAAAAATCAAGAAGAGTTGATTAAAAAGTTAGAAGAAGAAGGTAAAACCGTTGAAGCTAATAAAGCAAAAGAATCTTTAGGTAAACTTAAAACTATTCCTACTGTTGATTTGTCTATTCGAGAAATAATGCAAATGAAACCCGAAGATATTTATAAAGGGTTTCTTGAAGGCGGATATGCTGAAGATATTATTAATAAAATTCTGAAGTTGAGAGACGCTTCTTTAGAAGATATGGAAAAAAAATACGGTGCAATTACAGATAAACAACAAGAAGAATTGGCTATCGCTAATCAACTCGAATTATTAAATGCTTCGGGCTTATATACTAAAGAACAATTATTACAATATGAAATTCAGTTAAAAGAAAACGCTTTAATTGCTTATAAAGATAAAGAAGGCGAAATTGAACTTGAAAAGTTACATAACAAGTTATTAGTTGAGAGATTATCAATTATAGCAGATTATTCTGCTCAAGCAAAAGACGCTGTTTCTAGTGTGTTTACAGATATTTTAAGAGGCAATACAGATATATCTTCATTTTTTGATGAAATATCTTCTAAATTTAGAGAATCTATGGCAGAAAACTTTGGTGATATTTTTGGGAATCTTGCTACCGCAACTAGTGGATTAGGAGAAGGTTGGGGAGAAGGGTTTGCTAATATTCAATCTATATTTGCTGATATTGGAACAAAAATAGATTTGGGTCATCAAGTGGGTGGCGATTATGTTTATATGAAAGAATATAATGGTCACGTAGACGGAATTACACAAGCAAGTATAATTTGGAATCGAAATTTTTCCGCTACAGCGAACAGTGTTTTAGGAGGAACGACTGATACAGCAACTAAAAAAGCAGGCAATGTGGGTGGAGATATTGTTTCTGCTTTAACAGGGACTTTGACTTCTGCAATGGGAGGATATAGTGCTAGCGGAGTTGCTGGTGGAATAATGGGAGGATTGGGGGGATTGCTTCAATCTAATTTAGTGTCTTCTATAAGTTCTATGATACCAGTAATAGGAAGTGTTTTAAGTGTCGGTAGTTTATTGTGGGGAAATCTCTTTGGAAAAGATGATGACGAAGAAGATTATTCACATTTAGCTGAAGAACATCGAGGAGTAAAAGGGGTAGCCTCAAAAATAGATGTGACAAATTCAGAATTATCTATTGTAAACAGAAATCTGGTAGCATTAAGACAAACAATAGAAACATATATATTACCAGAGTCGGCTTATTTTGCATCGAAATCTAATATAGATGACGAATTTTCAGTAGATAGCAGAAGAGGAATAACATAAAAATTAACGGAGTAAGATATGAGCAGAGGAACTTGGGCAGTTCAGATTTGGAGTTCAGGAGATGTGTGGGTAAGCGACGGAACTATTTATAGACCAAATGCACCATTAACAGATAATACAGATTCGACTAGGGTAACTGTAGTTTTAGCTGATGGGTCTAAATCTTTTTATACACCAGAAAACACTTCTGTTGATGATTCTTTAATTTTTGAATGGAAATTTTTAGAAGTTGATGATGCTATAATCGAAAAAATATTAGATTATATTAATGATGAAGAACGTGTAAAAGTAACCACTCATAATGGAGATGTTTATATTGGTTATTTTGTTAGTCATAAAAAAACAGAATTGATAGGACACAATCCTAGTTACGTAGATTTTACCGTAACATTTGAAAGAGAATAAGGAACTATTATGGCACGGGCACTTACTGCTGTTCTTAACAAACAAATCAGTTTAAAACATTTAAAAACAAGTTATCTCTTTAAAATAAACGGGGAGGATTATTCTTCTTATTTAAAAGATAAATCTATAAGTGTAAGTACAGATTTTGGTTCAATGACAGCTTCTTTTACTTTGTTTAATAATGCCGGTTTGTTTGGTAGAGGCGGAACTTACCAATTATATATAGGTGATGTTGTTGAATATATTGAATATTATAGGGGGGATTCTACTCAATGGAAAAGATTTTATGGTGAAGTTAATCAAATAAATATAACCAAATCTGCTACTGAACGAGAAATAGTTTTAACTTGTTTAGATTATATAGGAAAACTTAAAAATTGGGATATAGATTTAGTTGTTGAGGCTGATTCTGTTGAAGCTACAGATGAAATATTAACTCCTAATTTTTTACCTGAACCAAACGAAAATACTGCTCAGGTATTTGATTTTGCTAATGAAAATATTGCCCCCAACCCTTTGCCTATTATAGTTATTGAACATAATGCTTTAGACGATTCAGAAATTCAATACGACGGATTTGAAATTTCAAATTCTACGGGTCAATTAAAATTAGGAAAAGCTATTAATGCTGTAGATTGGAGTGTAACTTGTAGTTCGTATTATTATTATCCGAAAGGACTATATGCCGAAGATATTTTAGAATCTATTTTATGTGAACCCGACGGATACAATAATTATTTATTTGATGAAGAATCTAGTACAGATTTAATTAATAATCATTTGAGGTCTACATTTTATGCAGAAGAAAATAAACTTGTAGATACGATGACACCTAATTCTTCTGATACTTCTGTTACTATAGAAACTACGTTGGCTTCCGATTATGACCCAGACGCTAGTGGAGATACTTCTTATATTATAATAACATCAACAGAAGGATTTCCTGAACCCGATTCGGGGCAGCCGGTTTCCGTTGAAATTAATGGTGATACTTTTACATATACGGCAATAGGAAGCGGAAATACTTTACAAGGTATCCCTTTAAGTGGAGATAATTCGTTAGGTTTTCATTCGGCTGGTGATTATGTAAGATATACAGCTACTTATTCTGCTGGACAGATATGGTATACTACATTTAATCATATTATTACTCAATTAACTTCTTCGGATTTTACTATTCCTAGCGGAAGTGCTATTAATTATGTAGATTTACGGTATGGTCGTATAATTTTAAATGAAGCTATTGATAGTTCATCTACTGTAACTTGTGATACAAATTACACGTTTTCAACTTTGCAAAGTAGTGGAATAGAACTAAACAAAATGGATTTTAGAAGTCGAGAAATTGAAAATAGATTCGAAGCAATAACCAAACTTAAAGATTATCTTGCTCCTAACTATATTATAAGAACACAGGGAGATAACAAAATTTGGGCTTCTTATTTATCTCAAAAAGATACTGCTGATTATACTTTAAATTTAGAACAAAAATTTAATTATTTATCCGATGATAGCCCCTATACTAGAGTTAAAATATTTGCAAATAATAAAAACCCTACAAACGTATGTTATAACACGGGTGCTCAATTTATTACTACAGACGAAGAATATACTGCTCACGCCATAGATATAGAATTAGATTATGATAGAGCAGAAGGCAATAGTTATGTTTATAAAGTTGTAGGAATAGATGGTGGGCGGATTAATTCTTCTAAATCTGCACCCTTCGTCAAAATAAACGGTATCAAAGTTGAAGAAGGTTCTCAAGAATTGACTTTAACAGATGCTTGGCATTATGATTGGTGGACTTCTCCTCAAAGTGGCGGAGTAATTTATTATCATTATGTTTTATACTGTGATAGAACTCCGGTAGACCCAAGTTATCCGGTTACATTTTATGATGCAACCGCAACTCCTCTTATTACTGTTCCGCCTAATTCAGCATATTTCGATTATGCTAATGGAGCGTATCCGTTAGGAACAAATGAACAACGAGACGATGTTACAAGTATTTCTACTGCTACTTATCACGTTATTTATCAGAGTTCTGATGTTCAAGTAGACTATGAAAATATGGAATTTCATATAAGAAAAGGATTAATAGATGATGTTGCTACAGATGTTGTTACTGGAGATTTTTGGTATGACGCTGTAATGCAAGAATATGAAGCAATAGATAGAATGATAGACGGTAAATTTTCAACTCAAGTTCAAACTATTTGGGTTGCTCAACCTCCTACGGGATTTAATTTTGCGATTTTAGATTTAGGTGATACTTACAATATTCAAGCTATAGATATTATGGCTGGGTTTTTTAAACCCGAAGGGACATCATATAAATTTGATATTAGTTTTAGTTTTTCATTGCAATATTCAACTGACAATTCTAATTATTATGCTATTAGTAATGAAGCAACGAATGTAGGATTAACTGGAGGGGAATCTGTTTCTTTTGAAGAAAGTGATTTGGGTATTGGTTTTGAAGCTAGATATTTAAAAATTGTTTTAGAAGATGTTTCAAAAGTTGAGTATCAAACTGGCTATTATGTCGTGGCGTTTTCTGAAATAGCGGTTTATACAGATATAGTGTTAGAATCTAATGCAACATTAATTCGAACAACTACATTAACTCAAGATATTAATTTTGGAAATACAACTGTTTATGTAGCAAGCACGGAAGGTTTTGAAGAACCTTCTTCCAGCCAATCAGTTACAGTTTATTTAGATAAAGATGAAAACAAGTTTTTTACTTATACAGGAATATCAGGCAATACTTTTGTAGGTTGTGAAGTGGGCAGTTCTATTGCAGAATTATCTGGAACGACCGTAACTGCAAGTATAGAAACAGATACAACGTTATATGATGATAACAATTTATTAGGAACATACGGGGATAGATTAAAAAAAATAGACCGAACTCAGCAAGACGATTTATTTTTACAAACCGAACTTGATACACTAAGCAAAAGCTGGTTGAAAGAAGTAGTAAAAGACCATGATAAAATTCAAGTATCAGTTTTAAAACAATCGTTCTTAAAGATGGGTCAAACAGTTTATGTAACTGATTCTTATAATAATATAGATAACAATTATTTTATTGAAAGTATAAGTGAAAAAGATTATATATATGATTTAGTGCTTGCAAGGTATCCTTCTTAACTATAAGAGAAAAGTATGAAAAAAACAAAAAATCAAGTATCAAAAACTACAAAAAAATTATTTAGACAAGTATCAGATTTGATTGATACTAAACTCAATCAAGCAACAAAAAACGCTCAATTAAGTCAAAGAAATATATCACGAGCAAGAATCTTCGGGTCTGAAATCAATTTTGGAACAGACCCGTCTATTTCTTTGTCTATAAATACTATAAACGATTTTCTAAACCAAATATCGTTGACTCCGATTATTATTGATGGATTAATAATTACACAAAACACCCCCGCCGATTCTTATGTTAATATTTCTTCGGGAACTGCTTTATATGCAGGAAAAGTATTTGAATTACAATCTGATATTTCTAATTTAGAAATTCCTTTATCAGATAATCCGAATACAACAATATTTTATATTCAATTAACAAATGTTTCCGGCGGATATGCTAATGTTTCTGTTAATACTTCTGAACTAATTGATAGTTGTACTATAGGGGCAGTTAGAATTCCTGTAGCGGGTGATGCTGAGGATGTTATTGACCAAAAAGATTATGATAATACCGCCGACAGTGCTTATATAGATAACAGACAACAAATTGTTATTTATGATGACGGGTTGGGAAAACTTCAAGAAACAAGTATAGATTTTTTTAGAAATAATGATAATATAAGCGATATTCTTGTTGATAACGATATTTTAGGAATTTGGTTTAAAGATGTTAATGATGTAAGTAGAGGATATATAAGGGGGGGAACAAGCACTCTAAATTATTCTGCTGTTAATAGACATTGGTTCACAGGAGCAGAAGTTTATATAGGCGATGATGAGGCTGGGTTGGATTTTGTGGTTTATGGAGATAATAGTGGTCAAAAAATGTTTTGGGATGCTTCTGAAAATAGTTTGTTTATGTATGGTGATTTAATTATGAAATCATTTGAGGAAGGCGATGAAGACAATGAATCTTCTTATGATATAAAATTTGATTTTATTTCTTCTGAAACAGGGCATGATTCACAAAAAATTTGGGCTGTTTATGATGCTTACCAATCTAATTATGCTTTATATTTGCAAGCTGATTATCGTCTTGAATGGTGGTGTACGAAAGATAGAGATTCAAGTGGGAATAGGGGTATAGCATTTCAGTCCGGCGGTGATTCTGGTGTTGGAGCTGTTATATCTCATGGAGCTTGGTGGACTCCTAACACCGAAAATAATGACTATGTTGTTGGTAAACCTGTGGATAGCAAGGGTGGAGTTAAATATTGGAATGAAGGATATATTAATAGGGTTATTTTTAATGATAGCGGAGAAGAGGACGGCACAGCCGAAAGGAAAGCGTATATAGACGGAGCAAGCGAAGGATATTTAGATTATTATGTTTATACTGCTCATAGATTCAATATGGTTTCTGCCGACACTGATGTCCGGCTTGAGTTTGTTGGCACAACTAACAGCGGTCTTTTAGAGTGGATGGAAGATGAAGATTATTTTAAATTCTCAGATGACATATTTTTAAATTCAACCGGGTTTTTATATTTTAGAGATACATATACCAACATATCATCAGCCGACGCTAATCACCTTGATATAGTCGCACCAACCTATTTAGATTTTACTATTAACAGTGTTGAAACCAGTATAGCGTCTGTCTCAACAGGGACAGGCGATAACGATAAACTTGTTACTCAAGGTTATGTGGATGATGCGGTTGAAGCTGAGAACTTGTGGGATAGAACCGACACCACTCTTTCCCCTCATACCGCTAATGACAACGTAGATTTAGGTAGTGGAACATTTCTAACTACCGGCACACTTGGAGCAGGGGCAATAACAGGAACGTCTCTTACTGACGGAACAGCAACTCTTGATGACGGAGCTTTATCCGGTGTAACTACGATAGGAATGAATAACCAACTTACAAATTCTTTAGCAGACGGAACAGCTCCATTTGTTATCACCTCAACCACAGTCAATACTAACCTTAACGCCGACCTGTGGGACGGGTATCAGTTTGCAGATTATCTCGACCAAGCAGTTAAACAAGCCAGTAGCCCGACGTTTGTAGGGTTGACTTTAACAGGTGCTATCGCTACGCCTACAACTATAACAACTTCAGGGCTTATTACTTCCGGCGGTAACTTAATTGTAGACGGCGGAGATATAGGGTTAACCGCTGATACCGACCTTATTCAGATAGCCTCTGATAGTGTTACAGTTAATGGGGCGTTGACTACTACTGGGCTTAATACATGGGGAACAGGGACATATTCTGACCTCGGCAGGTTTGCCAATCAAGATGAAACTCCGGCGATTTTGTATGGTAACAGAGGAGCGTCGGGTTCGTATATAACAAGCGAAGAGCCGTTTTTAAGGTATCAACATTGGGTTCAAACTTCAGTGGGTTCAGGTGGAACACCACCCGGAAACCATAGGTTAGGTTACGATTTTGAAACTATTATGGGAGCAAGTCAAACGGGTCATTATACAGGGCTTATGCATTATGGATTAAACTATGGACCGAATAGAGGTGATTTTGTGTCTATCGGTTCTCAGATACTTGCTATGGGGGACAGGACAGACGCTGGTTCAGGAACAGGCGGTGATACAGGTTGGGCGTTTTGGGGTCATGTCTGGAATAATGGATATAACGCTGGTGGTGTAGCGGCTGAACTTGATTGTGTTAATACCAACGCTGATATGTTAGATGACGGGTCATCTCCATGTATGACGGGAATCCGGTTATCAACAGAGTATTCAACGTATCATTGCACAAGAGCAATAAAGATAGTTGACAATTTTAATGATGATAAAGGGTGGGATGTAGGAATAGATTTAGCTGGTTGGAATACTACAGGTATAAAATTTACCCGACCTTCTTACGGTAGTTACGATGCCATAGATATGAATGGAACAGATATAGTTGATATACGAAATTTAACATTTAACACCGATACGACATTTACACTTAACACTGAACTTCGATTAGACAGTGCTAACGGCAATCAATACGCTTTTGATATAGACAATTCGAGTGTTTCAAATCTTGACGCTGCGGCGTGTAACATAAATTTAAAGGGCGGGACAGATGCGACGGGTCAAGATTGCGGGTTTCATTTGAGAGATGAACAGTCAAATATAGATTGGTGTTGGTTTATAGACCATTCTGATAGTAGTAACATGAAAATTGATAGGGAAACGACTAATTTGTTGAAATTTACAGATTCAACTACATATTTGTATCAACCTGTATATATTGCCGATGCTGGATTAATTTACAACTATCGAGACGCTGGGGCTCCGGGTTCTGTAGGATACCGATTTTATAATGGTGGACAAATAGCCGAATGGGAAATAAGACAACCGTCATCTTCAGACCATAATTTTTATATATCTAAAAAGGTTGGGGCGAATTATTCTAATTATTTCAAAATAGGAACAGACGGTAAAACATATTTTTATGGTGATTCGGATTTTGGCGATTTTGATATTACTACTGCAGGCACACTTGCATCAGGAGATTACACCGTAACTGGCGATATTAACCCCGAAGCTGACGGGACAAGAGATTTAGGAACTCAAACAACTAGGCAATGGGCTAATGTTTGGGCTGACCTTGTTAATGGTTCAGATTATTCTATGCTTAACGATTGGCGAATATTAGAAGCTGAAAAATACGAAGGTTACCCCAAAGGTATAGCAATAGGGAATACCCATTTTAAAGCAGGTGTGGTAACAGAAAAGATGCCAACAGATGCTAAACCGATATTTGCGGTTACTGAAACTTTTATTGAATTTCAAGGTATCAGGTTGACAAAAGAAGATTTTAAAAAAATCAAGGAGTTACAATGAAAAAAATATTTATTGTAGTTAGCATATTATTAGCGTCAATGGTTCAAGCTAAAGATTATACCGTAACGCTCGACGACAAATATGTTCCTTATTTTGAGGCTAAAGAAGAAGTTTCAGAAATCGGAGCTGAAGAATGGTTTAGGTTACAGGCAATAAATGAAGCCGACAAGATGATAGACAAAAAGTATTTAAAGATTAAAGCTAAAAATCGGGATGAAAAAATATCTGAACTTGAGAAAAAGAAAATTGAAGAGTAGCAAGTATAGCAAAAATTAACAGCGTTGAATAGGAGAGAAAATGGCTGAACAGAGAATAAACAATGTCGCAAATACTATATACTTTTTGCGACAAAGGTAGACGGTGGATACAGTATCCGAGACTTTAATTATATATGATTATTATTGAAGCATATCAACCCTAAAAAAAATCTTTTTCCGTTAATATTTCTGTTTTAATTATACAAGACCTTACGATACTCATTTCTTCATTATTATTATTAAACTCATCATCTAACACTTTCCACATAATTAAAGTTACTTTTTCATCAGTAATTTCTTTAATTTCTCCATAAGCAATAATATGAAGAAGCTCATCTTTTCTTGCGTGGTCTAATAATGTTAATCTAACAATATCTCCTTTTCTCATTTTCATCCTTTCTTTTGTTGTATTGAAGATTTAAAGTTTTTAAATAATGTTAGAATTGAATAATTTGGAATATCCAACCTTATATTTTTTAATAAAAAATCTATTAATTGTAATTTACAATGTCTATATTTCCATAAATAATAATATATTAATATTTTATTTATCATTTATACGTAGTTTATCTTTTTTTAATTTTATATCAAAATTATTTTTGAGATATTTTGGTATAGACAATCTTTTTAAAACTTCCTCTCTGGCTTCTTTAATTAATTGACTACTTAATATTTTTTTCATAATATAACTTTTCTAATTTTCTCGCTGATTTAAAATCCGGTGAAATATGTAATTCTCTACCGTCTTTCAAAGAAACGATTCCCAGTCCTTTTCCATGTCCACAACAAGAAGCAACAGTTTCTATGTTTGCGTTATTTAATGCTTGAATTAAATCTGCTATACAAGCGTCTACATTAATTTCAATCCTTTTAGATAGCCCAGAAGGTTTACACAATTTTACTTTTTTAAGCGTTCCCCATTTACACACTATAAAATTCTCCGAGTCAGAAAAAATAAGTTTGTTTAAAGTTATCTAATATTAAACTTGCAGTATTTATAAAAAGATAATTTTTAATAGCATGATATTTTTCATACGCTATTTTCCATTCTAGCTGCGTGATGTCAGATATATTTAATTCATCGCCCCCGTCAAATTTTTTGATAAACTTTTTTGTTGACATCTTACACTTTTTAGAAAAATAGTTTAATGTGTCTTCTAATCTTTTTTGTTCTTCTCTCATCTCAGATAAATCCATAAAAACCCCCATTTTTGTCCTTTTTTATATACTCTTTTTATTCAATCCTTTCCATAAGTTGCATATGCTATAATTAATCCCACAAAACCACTGAAAAACAAAACACCATATACACACCAATCAAATATAAAATATTTGATTAACTCAGGAAATTCCTTATATTCTTCTTCATAATGTTTATATGCTATTCTTGCTCCTAATAATCCACATAAAAACCAAAATATAAAAAATAATATCATATTATTCTCCTTTTTCTATAAAGTCAAAATCTGTTAATTTTATTTTTTTAGGACATAATTTTATAAAACATTCTATACATAAAGAATGGTCTCTATATTTTTTGGGTATTTCATTCCATAATTTATCTTTTACTGACCATATAAGAAACTGATTTCTTCCACAGTGTTTACAGGACTGTTTATCCCTTAACCCTAGCCTTGTAAATACATGCTTTAGCCATATTCTTAAATAATCCAATACTCTAAAAAAATATCTATCAAAATCTATATTCATATTTTTTCTGCTTCTCCTAACCATTCAACACTTATATCTGGATAATCGTATTTATTTATTTTAACGTAATTCGCTATTACTTCAAAAAACTCTTTTTCGGGGTCTAAAATAAACAACTGTGTATATCCATTCAATTTAGTTTTATAAACACTAAAAGTTGTATTTTTTTCTTTCTTTATATTTTCTGTTTTTCCGCAAGTATCGGGGGCTTTGTTCTGACAAATGCAATACTCCCCGTTCTTATATTGCAGTTTACCGTCGGTAATATGGCACTCTCCCAAAATAACATCAACCTTTCTCCCTGCGTCTTCTGGTCGTAAATCTTCAACCTTTAGATATTTCATCTTTTACTCCTTACTTGGTTTATATTCTTTAATATGAAACATAAAAAATATTCCTAAAATTTGTTTAAGAAAATACTTAATACAAGATTCAACATCTTTTTTAGTAATAAACTCTTCTTTTTTAAGGAAAAAAATATCATCAATAAATAAAGGTTTATTAGCAAACCCAGAGATATTTTCTACTTTATACCAATTTTTTGAAAAATCACCAAAATGTATATCTGCTTCACACCTCTCAATATATTCAGCCATTATATATGTCCAGATTTCAAAAGGAAAGAATTTTTCTTCTCCGTTTTTATTTACAAACTGTACATCTACTGCCCTTGACCACACACCTTTTTTTACGGGCATTTCAGGAATATCATAATATATACATTGCCCATTTCTAAAATAATATTTATAAATATCTTTTTTTAACTTTTTAAGTTGTTTTTTTGTCATAATTTATCCTTACTTACCATTATTTATTTCTTTATTAAACTGTTTTCTGTTACAGAAAATTGTTTTAAAAAATAACAGTTCGTTCCATACCCCTCTAAAACCATAAACAACAAATATAAACGGACATATTATAATTCCAATTACTATAAAAATCAAATAAACAATAGTAACGATAATATTCGATTTTATTTGTTCTTTAATGTCTTTTATAGTTTTCACGTTATTTATTCCTTTTTAAGCACAAAACTTGTTTTACCCATATCCGACCCTACCTTTTTAAAAATCTCAAGCGAGAAGGGGCGTTTTGTGCGTTTTTAACCCTATTCTACAGTCCCACCTAATATTTTTCTCCCGTTTTGAAATTCTCTCGGTTCAATAAATTATTTTATTTATTTCTAATCATAGTAATAAAGACTATAATAACTGATACTATTAATATCCAAAAAGCAACTGTATCAGAATTAGACATTGAATTTATATCAGAACTCTGTGAACAGGGGTTTTCTTGTATTACAAACGCATTTATATCTTCTTTGTTACTTCCTAATTTTGTGGGTCTAAACGCCTTAATAGCAGTATCAAAAATATTGTGGTTATTCATGATTTCTTTTCTCTCCTACACTTATTACATAAACTTTGTATCCAGCCATTATATGGAACTGTCTTTACTTTGTCAACGTAAGAACCGCATTTTTCACATATTTTATAACTTAAGCTTTCGGCTATAGAAATAGCTCTGTCAATATCATCATTACTATAATTAACATAAAATCTTAGCCCACCGAATTTTTGTTTAATCTGGACAGCCTCTATATTTTTATCATTAGAAACAATATATCCACAAAGTATATCTAATAAATCATACCAACCATCATCACAATCTATTCCCCAACACATACAAGTTTTGTCTGGAGAAAGGGCGTGTTGTTTAAATAAATCAGGATATTTTTTATATAATTTGCTCTGCAATTTTTTATTCATATTTTACCTTTCTTTTCGTATTATATACTATTATTTCAAAAAAGTCAAGTGTTTTTTATAATACTTGATTAAAATACTCGTCACTGCTCATTATTAACCGATAAAAAATCTTATCGGTGTTTTGTTTAACTGTATAATAGTTACAAACAAAATAAATATATTGTTTTAGTATATAAGGGTCTATTTCTAACTTGCTTAAACTTTGATATAAATGTTTAGTTTTTTCTGGAATTCTTAATTGATAAACTAATTTATCATTATTACAAAAATGATAACCCATTGTAGCAAATTTTTTATTTCTTAATAAACCTTCAAAAATAGAAGTTGAAGAAAACGATGTAAAATAATCAAAAATATTAAATAAACTTTCTAAACTTTCATTAACTAATATTGTATTTGAATATTTTTTACAAATATTTATAAAATCGGCTTCCCCTCGCTGAATATCTAATGGGTGCGGTTTGACAATAAAGGTAGTTTGAGGGTTATTTTGAAGAACAGAATTAACATAATCTGAATATGTATTACAGTGTTTATTTGTTGATTGAATAACACTCATATCCCAAGATAGTTGTCCTAACATAACAATATATTCTTTCGTGGGGGGGGTTTTATATTTTAAAAAAAATTCTTCTCGATTAATATTATGAGGTTGCGGTTGTCTGGTTGTTTTAGGATAATCTATAATTGTTCTATCAGATACTTTAGGGATTTTATTTACAAACTCATAAATTTCATTATTTCTGGTATATTGACATCCTTTCCAATCAAATATCATTTTATGGTCACAAAACATTTCTGTATTAATACATTTAATACCTAATTCGCCACAAGCAACTTTCATGGTTTGATTAAATGTATGTAATGGATGTGAATTAATTACTATTTGAATATCGTTTTTTTGAAGTATATCTTTACAATATTCTTTAATTTCTGTTTTTTGAGAATCTGTATATTTATTTTGTAAATGATTTTCGGAATATGGAAATCTAAAACTATCTTTAAATGTTTCATTATATTGTTTATAAATATTCAAATTAGTATGGTCAATAGTAAAAATGTCAAATGTATTTTTTATCCAAGGATTATTTGCCAATGTATTACATCTTTCGGCTCTGATACGGCTGATTAACATGTTCTTTCGTTTTGGAGGATTTGAAATCTCAGCAGAAATTGTTGGTATAGAGGTGATGGTTTTATCGCCTGTAGGAATATAAACATTTTCGTTATTCAACAAAGCCCCGATTTTAATGTCTATATCTTCTAATGGAATTTGTTTATTACAATGTTTATGGTGTCTATCAAAACAACTGCAAAATGGGGCGGGGGCGACATAACTTATTTTCGTCATATCCATTCTAACTTTATCTATCCACAATTCTGGCGGAATATAGCCCCCGAAAATACAAAAGGTTTTTGTTCCCGTAGCAATACCCACCGCAATAATAAAACTATGATACCCTATAACTAAATCTGACATAGACACAAGAGCAATAATTCCGTTAACTGAAATTTCTCCGGCATCTAAATGCAAATCTATTCCATTAATTCTTTTTAATTCTGTTTCAACTTGTTTGTTTCCTACTGAAATAAAATAATATTCATCCTTATATTTATCAACTAAATATTGAAAATACTTCGGGTCTCCTACTCTAGCAATATTATACCATTCTTTTCTTACACTTGGCGGTTTTATTATACAAATTTTCTTTGATGTTTGAATTTTTCTTAAAAAAGAACTTGCTTCCTGTATCCATTCGGGTTTAATAGGAATAGACCAGTTAATAGGATATTTATTTAAAGTTGGCACAACATTATTAAATGCTTCTGCCATTCCGATTCCCCTTTTATGTGCTCGTTGATATTGAAATACTAAGGAATTAGTATATTCTACTTTATGTAATTTTGTAAATACTGATTGATATTTTTCAATATGTTCATTACAAGTTGCTAACTGAGTTACAGGCGGTAAAATAAATTCTACGTTTGGTATGGTATCAAACAATTGAGGAAAAGGTGTTCTTAAATATATTTTATTATATTGTTTAGCTAATTCTTTAATAAAAGGATATTGATAAATACTATCACCAAACCCAAAGTAACCCTGCAAATATAAATTGTTAGACATTATTTTCCTCCGAATTTTCTAAATAATTTATAGCTAAATTTGCTTTTGGTCTCCATTTTTCATTTATTTCTTTTAATTTGGGTGGTTGACTTTCTATTGCTTTCATTAAAGTTGAATACATGTTTTCTACTTTTGTTTCTGCAAAACGCAAAGAAATATTTGGAATTGCTGTTTCATTGATAATTGCTTTAACTTTAGAAACCTGATATTCGTCTCTAGATATATTTACTACAGGCGTTTCCTGAGCAATACTTAATATCATACTATGATACCGCATACAAATATTACCAATTAAATGTTTATGAAAAGTAGTTACTTCTTCAGGATATGTAAATTTTCTGACGGCAAAATCCCCTTTAGTAATTATTTCTAATAGTTTGTCTTCACTTTGAAAATAATTAAATACTGGAACGTAACCGTTTTTCTGAAGGAGTTTTCCTAAATCATAAAATTCTTTATGTAATGCGGGAACAATAAAACAAGAAATATTTATACCCACATGTTTAAGTTTTGGTAATTCTACTTTAGAAATAGGAGAAGTAAAAGCGTCATCTATACTTTTTTCTACTTTTTTCATGTCAATTTTAGTTTTTCTTAATGCTTTTAATCCTTCTTCAAAATCTCTAGTAAATATTTTAGTAACTTTATTAAGAGTTACTCCAATAAACTTTTCTAACTTTCTATTATTCATAGGTGTAAATCCCTGACCAGATAATATGACGGGTTTATTAAAATAACTGGCTATCATAATAGGAGTTAAAAATACCATTAATCCATAAGAGTGCCTTGTATTTATAGTTCCACTTCCAGAAAAGAACAGAACATCACATTCTTCTATCTTTTTTATTAATAACTGGTGGTTTTTATTGAGAATACTAGTTTTTTTATGCAACAACGCTCCTTCTATTAAACAAAACTGTCGAAACAGTTCTGGTTCTGTTCCTCTTATAGATTTAGAAAATATGCTGTGTCCCGATACAGTTGTTGTACATTTACACAATTCTCCTACATAAGAATTAGGGGTCATTATCGTTAAATTATTAAATCCTTTTTCTTTTAGAATACGAACATTATTCCATAACTGTAAATCATCTCCCCAATTATGAAATCCATAACCCCCCTGTATAAGTATTTTACAGTCTTTATTCATATTAGTCCTTTGGTGATATTTTTTTAGCTACAAAATACTGTTTATTCATAAATTTTTCTTGTATTAATTTAAAACCGTTTTTAATAAGTTCCTGCTTAATTTCTTTTAACGATAAATGCCTCCAGTGCCACTTATTTTTAATAGGGTCTGTATCTAAAGGGGTCGTAAATATTAAATATTTTTTTGTTATTGTTCCAAACAATTCAAATAGTTTCTCAGTATCTTTCACGTGCTCTATTAATTCATGAGCAACTACTACATCAAAAGGAACTTCGGTTTGTATTTGAAAACAATCTAAATAAAAGAAATCTATATTGGGTCTTGACCAGTATGTATTAGCAAAATCTATACTTTCTTTACTATCATCAATGCCTATAACGGTTTTTGCTTTTTCCGCTAGGATAGAAGTTCCTACTCCGCATCCACATCCTACATCTATCACAATATCTCTTTTATCAATGAATTGTAAATCCGCTACATATCTACATAACCACCACCAAAGGTTTGCTTTATTATAAGAACTAGTAACTTTTCTTTCTTTAGAACGCAGATGTTTTGCTTGTTTTTTATTTTGTTCGCTCATTTTATCCTTTCTAACAATAATATTTTTCTGTTTGGTTTCCATAATTTTTCAGATTGAAATTCTTTTTTTATTTTAAAATATTTTTTTATTAAAGATATATTTCCTTTATTGACTCTAAAAATAGCTTCATCACAATTCATTTTTTGTAAGGTTAGTTCTTTATTTTTAAAATGATGAAACACATTTAGACACAATATTATTTCTGATTTTGGAATATCTTGTCCGTCTTCCCATATTTTAAATTTTACTTTATTACTAAAATCTTGACTTATTAAATTAGCTATATCAACTTTATATTGTTCTTTTTCTAAACCTATAACTTTAGCTTCCAAAGCTACTGCTTTAAAAGAAAAATATCCAAAATGAGAACCTAAATCTACAACCGTTTTGTTTTTCCAATTTACTAAATCTTTTATTGATTCCCATAATAAATAAGATTTAGTTCTACCTACAAAATTTATACATTCTACATCTTGATACCCGTGTTTTAAAACTACTTCTTTTATATATTCTAATGATGATTGTTTCATATTACCTCTTATTAATTGTTATTAATTTATGCTGTAAAGAATTTATTCTGTGATAATCAACTCCAACTATACGATTTTTATATAAACAAAAATTTTTTGGTTTTCTGTCAGTAAATATAGCAGAAACCAAAACATTATAATATTTTTCATCTTTCCAATTTATTTTTTCTCCTTTTTCCATTAATAAAACAGTATCATCTCTATATTCAATACAAGGACAAAAATATTTTTCGAATTCTGTCCCTTTTACTTTTAACCAGTTTTGCCACTCTTGTAAATTAAAATCCGGTAAATAATTGTGTTTATTAATTTTTAATATTTTATTATCGTAAGAATAAACAAGTCTTCTTCTACCTCTAGATAACAACTTCATTTTTATTGTCTCCAAGTTTTAATATAACTCCCTAATATATTACGCTTAACTGGTTTTCCGGCGTGAGTGTCATCTCCTTCTGTTTTATTGCTATATCCGAGAACTATAATTCCCATAAGCTCGTCAGTTGATATTAAACCGAAATACTCTTTAATTTTTTTAGCTGTTTTCCATTCCTCACTAAGATGAACCATACAAGAACTTATTCCTTTAGCAGTCGCCATCAACAACATATTTTGCATAGCCATTGAACAATCCTGATAAGGTAAATATTTAAATACTTCCTTCCTATTACTTTTTAAATAATTGCACTGTGTTAAATCTGCATATACTATAATACAACACTTGCTTTCTTTAATCCAACTTAATTTTTTTTCACTTAAAAAATAAATATCTAACTCCTCTGTTGTAATAATAAACCGATAACACTGAGTATTGCTTCCTGAAGGAGCATATATTCCTGCTTCTATAATATCTCTTATATCTCCGAAAGAAATATCTTTTTCTTGTTGAAAAATTCTAACACTTCTTCTTTTTTTAATTAATTCTAATAAATCTTTATCATTCACGTTATCACCTTTACCCAACTGGTATCTTCATATCTTTCTACTGTTCCTAAAGTTTCCTGCACTGCTTTTTTGACTTGAGAGGTATAATCGTGCCCCGAAAGAATTCCTTTTGTTTTTACTTTTGGTTTCCACTGTATAATATCTTGTTTAACTGCTTCATAAGAATGGTTTCCGTCTAGATATATACAATCAAAAAATTTATCGGGAAACCAATTATAAACATTATAACTGAAATTTTCTATAGTATTAATGTTTTTATATTTATTTTTAATCTTATAAAATGCTTTTTTCTTTTCTTCTAAACAGTTTTTAAATGTATTATAATCATTTTTATATGTGTTATTACTATATATAGAAGAATCCCAAGGGTCAATACAATATAATTCTTTACACTGTAAAGCAAAAAACTCGGATAAGTTTCCTTCATAACAACCTATTTCTGCCACTATAAAATCTTTATTGAAATATTTCCGGATAATTTTATAAACCCCGCCGAATCTATTTATTTTTTTATTTACATTTTTCCAATTTAAATCCCAACAATTAACTGACATTCTTCTACCGGTTTTTAAAATTTCTTCAATTCTTTTTTCTTTTTTCATTTGTCTCCTTTTCAAAAATTTTTTTGAATGGTGATTTTAAAGCCAAATCATAAAATTCATTTTTAATTAACACGTGTTTCCATGGTTTATGTATAATTTTTGCTTTCTTATAAATTTTTGTAATATTTCCTAATGTTACTTGTTGACTGCTTAATACATTCCATTCAGATGAAATATATTTTATATTGTTTTCACAGTGTTTATTTAATACACATTGGTCGGCAAAAACAGGTTTGATTCTTTCATAATCAGAAACACATTTTTTTGTTAAATCGTTTTCTCTGAAAGATTCTAAATTTATTAACATAACACCGCTATTAAATTGATTTCTATGGTCTTTCATCTCTAAAATTTTATAAACATAGTCGTTCCATCTAAGATTTGCAAAATGAGGATAATTACACAAATATTTTTTACTATTTCTTTCTACTAGAGAAATTAACCCATAATCTTTTACACATCCTACCCAATATTTATCTAATTCAATATCATAGAGTGTTTTAATATCAACCCTTATGAATAAATCGCAGTCAAAATATATAATTTTTTTTAAATTTTTTAATATAACAGGCAAATACAATCTGCTTATAGCAGAAACAGAATATCTTTGGTTTATATAATTTGTTTTTTGAATTTGTGTTTTTTCCAAATCAAACAATTGAACTGTTAAATTTTTATAGTTATCTGTAAATTTATTAAATATTTTTGTTTGTTCATCAGACCAACTATTTGTAAATAAATATAACAAGTAATTAATGTTTTTATTACTAAATTTCATTATAGATTCTAAACAAACAGTAAGATAAAACAAATACTTATATTTATTATCACAAGACATAGCAAAATAAACTGTAGGATTTTTGTTATTCATAACATTTTAAAATATCCTCTAGTTTATCCGAATTTCGTTCTAAATTAATTGCTATAGCCGAAGGATAAGGATTAGATTTTGCGTGGTCATTTATCAGTATTCTTTGGCTATGTGGTAATGACATTATTATTCTATGGTATTTAAGTCCGCTTTTTGAAAGTTGTTCTTTTGTAAGTTTTTTATATTCTTCCGGTCTAGATGTAGTAATAACTATATAGGTTTTTTTACTGTCATATAATTTATTCAAAATATCTATATTTTTCTGTATTCCACCACCTTCTCCCCACTTAGGAGTACAGTGTTTGCCTCCATTAACAAGTAATACTCCGTCTATATCCACAAAAATAGTAGAAAAATGCTTCTTATACTCCATCCAATCTTCTAATGTTCCCCAATCTATATAATCTGAAGCTTCTTCAGCAAAAAATATCTGCTTATCAAGTATCATTTTGTAAATAATATGAGATATATAAATATTAGAAACATTGTCTTTTATTTCTTTAAAATGCTTTAAAAATTCTTGAGCACCCGCAAAATAATAACCACCACAACAAAATAGATTACTTATCACTTTCTTTTCTGCTATATTAGTAACAGTATTTTTTACTCCTATATTTACATAACTTTTATTTCCTGCATTTATTTTATTACATTTCTGTAAATCAGCAACTATCACTGTATTATTGTGGTATTCACTATCAAATTTAAAATAATTATCAGAATCTTTTATTAATATACCGCCCTTTAAATTATATTTTTCTATGGCTTTAGATACGGTTTCTGGTTGGCTATTTGTCGGTTTATCTAATAATAATAATTTAATTTGAGATAATTCAGATACTTTTTTTAATTCTCCTAGTAATTCTTTTGAAAAATTATATTTTTCTTCGTGTTCTTTTAAAGCAACAATAATAATTTGTTTAATTTTATTTAGATTAAGTCCTTTTATAGACTCTGTAAGCATAAGGCAACCGTAAGGATGAGTTAATAGAAACTTTGGTCGTAAATTAGGAAACCTTGAAGATTTTCCTGCTACAGGTAATATTAAATTCATTCTGGTATCTCCGCTTTTAATATAATTTCTTCCATTATAGTTAACTGAAATAGGACTTCAGTAAATACTTTTAAATAAACGTTTTTGTCTTTTATATAAGGAAACAACCTAAACAAAACCATTATATAAAATACTATACACCATTTATTATACAATAATAGTTTACTTTCTAATTTGTTTCGTAAATAATTATATGCTATTTTAATTTTTGGTATATCTCTGTGTTCAGAATTAATAAGCAAAGACCATTCTAATCTTATTTCTTGAAGAAGTTTTGCTATATCTTGTAATGGGGTTTCTATATAACAATCACAAAAATCAAGTAATATTATTTTATCTGTGAATATCATATTAGAAAAAGTAAAGTCCCCGTGACAAAAACCGCAGGGAAATTTGGTTGTTAAAAATTTAGGATATAATTCTTCTTTAGATAATTTACAAAAAATTTCCCAGAATCTATCTATAGTAATTTCTATAGCAAAATCTTTTACTTTGTGTTTTATTTCTTCTAATTTTAAATATATTTTATTATGAATAAGATTATCAAAATCAAGCATATACTCTTTTGGTAAATGAGTATTATTATATTCTGTATATTCCCAATCAATAAAACCCATTAATTTTTTAACTGTTATATCTAAAAAAGTAGTATCTCCGGTTTCAAAAATATCTAATATAGATTTTCCATTAAAAAATTCCATTGTAGCGGAGTGAGAGTTTCTTTTTAAAATAGAAGGAACACTAAAATAATCATTAACCGGACTTCTTTCTATTAGAGATTGTAATTTCTTCTGTTTATCTATCTGTCGTTGTAAACGTTTTCCATCAGATTTTTTAATAAAATAACCATCTTTATTTTTTAATAATTTAATATTAAAATTAGAATATCCTTTTAACATAATATTTTTTGTTCCTTTAATGTTAAAATATCTTTTTCAAAATAAGGATACATTATATACTGAGGAAATTTTATATTAGCGGGACAATTATCAATAAATTCTTTTGTCCATTTAGTAGCCGTTCCCGTTATTCTATTCCATTTGTGATGTAAAATAGTATGACCGTAATCTTTATGGGCTTTTCTTTCTTCCATATGAATTTTAATGTTATTTGGTCTGTCTGCAATTTTTATTTTTTCTTCATTCAGTATTCTTCCGTGATAGTAGTCGTTAATAGAAGATTTGTTTTTGTTATATTTTAGTGCTCTTAAAAAATAATCGGAAGTTACTCCACTAAATATAAATCTTTCATCAAATAATCCTATTTGTTTTACTGCTTCAGGAGTAAAACTCATAAAATTATCTCCCCAACCATACGTAATAAAAGAATATCCCTTACCATGTAAAGACACAATATTTTTAAGCCAATCGGGATAAAATAAAGTATCATCTTGGCAAGCTATAACTATATTTGCGTCTGGTTCTTGAAGATTTTGAAAACCCAATATAAGTGCCTGATTCCAATTTCGAGAGAGATAACCAGTAGAAAAATCGGGTCTTAAAACATTGTGCAATACTTTTACCATCCGTTCTCCCGATTTAAACTTATTATTAAGTAAAAATATACTATGATTATTAATAATATATATCTCTATTAATTTAATAAAATTACAATAAAAACGTATTCCTTCAAATAAACTTTCTAATGTATCATTTAATACATTAGAATTTTTATAAGTTACAATGAAAATCTTAACTTTTATATTACAATCGGGTTTAGAAAAAACACTCATAAATTCAAAAGACCTTTTTCTCTTAAAGAATTTTCTGTCATTTCTTCACCAGCAATAATTTTACCGCCTTGGGTTAATCTTCTAATATCTTCAGTATCTATTTTCCCTTTAGTAACATAAGCAAGTTCAATAATTATACTATCTTCTAAAGCTACAAACCTGTGAGTTACGGGGGGATAAACTGAAAAGTGCTCGTCTTTTATTAATATTTTTTTATCAAACTCTGTCTGAATTTCTATTTTTCCCGAAACAACATAAAATTTATTTGCTTTGTGTTCGTGTCTATGTGTGGAACAAAATGTATCCTTTTTGAGATATAATAAATCTATTTCACATTCTTTACTTAATAAAATCCTACGTCTTTCACCCCAAATTTTATGAATAGAATCCTCCATTACTGCTCCTTTTCTTTTAGGCGATTTTCTACTATATTATAAATATCTTCTACTAAAACAAAATTATCTGCTTCTTCATCAGAGATTTCTATACCAAAAAACTCTTCTATATCTACAACAATCTCTATAATATCAAGTTCGTCTGCTGATAAATCCTCTAAACTAATAGGATTATTAATTTCTGAAGGGGCGACACATAAATTCCTTATTATAATCTCATTTACTTGTTTTTGAATTTTTTCCTTATTAAAACTCATTTATTATCTCCTATTTTATAATTATAACAAATATATATTTTAAAGTCAAGAACTATCTTCTACCGTTTTCTTCGGGATATAATTCATAACAATTATCACTTTGCCAATATTCATGAGTATCAATATTCATAATGGTAATTTTTCCTTCCCAGCCCCCACCAGTATCTAAATTCCAAACTTCACAACAATGCAAAGGAATATCACTATTATATAGATGAGTAGTAGTGTGCCCTATAAAAATTTCTTTATATTTATCTTGCAACCTATAATTTGGACGAAGATTGCCTTTTAAATATGCAGAGTTCATTAATTCTCTATCCCACATTATAGTAAATCCGTCTTGTCGTTCAATCTTAGTGTTGACATTAATTCCACCGTGAACAAATAAAATTTCCTTATTATCCTTATTTTTAAGAACATAATAATAAGAGGCATCTTGTAACAATTTTATATGGCTAATGGAAACGTTGTTTCTATTATATTTATAAGATTTTAATGTTGCTTTCCCACCTTGAGAAACCCATATCTCTTGTGCTATCCCTAATAACGACCATTCTAAGAACCAGCAATCGTGATTTCCGGTCACATATATTAATTTTTTTATTTTTAATAATTCATCAAAACATTCTTTAACTTGACCCCAACCATCAGCAACATCACCAAGACAAATTAAAGTATCTTTTTTATAATCAAATTTTGCTCTTTCAAAACACTGCATCATACCTTTATAAGAGCCGTGAATATCGCCTATACAAAATATTTTATTCATTATGTTCCTTTAGTTACAAAATTTAAAATATCTTCTTCATTAATTGCAAGTTGTGCTTTACAATTCGGGTCATTACAAATAACCACAGCCCATCTCTCACCGCTCCCTTTTGTTCTTCTTCCTAAACTATCTTTACGCTCAAATCTATGAATATAAGCCCAAGGATGTGCCCATAATCCTAATTTTACCGAATCTACTGCTCTACATTTTTTTGAGTGTTTAGTAAGTAACTTCGTGCGAATAGGTTTCATTTTTTCTCCTACTGTTTTGTTTCTGACAAAAAATTTAATAAATGAAAAATACAAACAAAACCCGTATCTACAGGAATATTATGATAAATACATTTTTGATTATCTATATTATATCTCATACAATTAAAACAACATAACTTTATACCCTGATTTTTTTGCAATGTATATTTCCTTTAAATGGAGCACTTGTTGGGACTTGAACCCAAAACTACTGCTTACAAGACAGTTATTTTAACCCATTTAAAACTACTAAGTGCTATTTTGTATATAATATTTTTCTATTTATATTTTAAACTTAATATTATCCTTTCTTTTAAAAATTGGTAGCAGGGGTGGGAGTCGAACCCACTTTCTCTTGGTTATGAGCCAAGTATGAATCCGTTTCACTACCCTGCAATTAATTTAAAAAATTCATCATAACTTATTTTTTCGAATGATTGAATATTACTTTGTAAAGAAACGTTTTTAATGTTTACATCTTTATATTTTAAAAATACATTGAAATCTTCTATCATATAATTGATTTTATCTGTTTTAGTGTCTCTATAATGAGCGGGAACTCCTATTCCATGAGATTTAATTTCTGGTTTAAAATTAGCGGAGGGTATCATATCTTGATACCAGTGTGTTTTTTTATCTTTGACTGTAAGATTTCCGTAATCCATTCCTAACCAATAAATCTCTTTAAATCCTTTTAATATAGCTAATGATGTTGCAAAAATTCCAACTAATCCCTGTCTACCACAAAAAAGCAAATTTCCTTTGTATGCTTCTTTCATATTACAGTTTGTTTTGAATTGTTCTATAACTTTAAATTCTTCTTCCATTTTTTTTCTAACGCTTCTATTAGAAATATAATGTAATCTTTTAATTTTACTGTTAATCCTAGTAGATAATGCAACGTCTTTATGTCTTAGAAAAAGAATATCTTCTATATTATCCTCAAAAAAAGTTTTATCTATCCATATCTGTCTATCGGGTAACAAAGGCATAAATTTATAAGAAAAATTTAAAGACCAAATCTCTGTATTCTGTTGCTTAAAATAATTCTCTAACAAATAACTCCAAAGCTCTTTTTTAATACCTTCTAACACAGACCAACCACCCGCTATTATAATTAACTTTTTCACATTAATAATCCTCTGGTAGCCCGCAAGAGAATTGAACTCTTTCCATGAGATTGAAGGTCTCATATCCTAACCAATAGAACAGCGGGCTGTTTTTGTTAAAAAATTTGAGATAGTTACCTTATTCTTTTATCGTTCTATAAACTGACAAGTAATCCTTTTTGCTTTAAAAAATTTCTTAGTAAAATCTCTAGCTTTTTTTCGCTCAAATTCTTTGCAACTAAAAATATTCAGATAAGCAATTTTCCAATATTCAGAGAAATGACCTGTAATTGAACTAGTTTCTATAAATTGCATAAGAGAATAACCCTTAGTATGTTCTTTTTCTAAACCAAAATATTCAAGTAAAGTCTTTCCGTATTTTTTCATATCTATAATTTCACAAAGTCTATCTACATATTCTGTAAGTTTTTCTTTTGATTGAAGTATATTTAAATCACAATCATAAACATTCATTATCAATTCGTAACCGAACTTGTTTTCTGTTTTTTTATTTAGTTTCAATATAGTTTAACTCCTTTTTAGATTGTTTTTATGATTTTCTTTATTTACTTTTCGTTTATATGAACCCGACTTTTTATCTGACTTTCTGCAAGAACAAGGATTATATCTTTGACAACCGCAGTTCTCACATTCTGGAAGTAAATCTTTTTTCTTTTTATCTTTCATAGTTTCACTTCTCTCCTTTATCAGAAAAATTCTTTAACCAGTAAATCCATAAGAAAAACAAGCTAATAACAATAATAGGCAAAGATAATAGGACAATTAAAATCCATTGTGGTATATTAATTGTCATAACCTTTTCTCCTTCTATTTAATCTGTCATTGTAAGTGGTCTGACTGGCAGGACTCGAACCTGCGAAATCGTGCTCCCAAGGCACGAAGCTTGCCACTAGCCTACAGTCAGTTATGTTAAATAATCTTTCAAATTTGTTATAACAGCTTTCTTACAAAAATCTATTATTTTTCTGTTGGCTTTTAATTCTTGTAATATTTTTAGTGTCAATGCCTCAACTTGTAATTCAATAAAAAAAGTGTTAGTATCATATTCTTTATATTTAAGAGGTTTAGTGTTTTTATATACATAATTTTTTTCCCATAATGAATGACTAAATTCATGTGCTAAAAATACCGCTTCCCAAACTTTTGTTTTGCCTTTAACACATAGTATAATCTCATTATTATCGCTATCGTAACCAGCAACAAATTTACCTTCGTCTTCGTCGGTTTCTTCCGTTTTATTTAATCTTTTAATATTAATATTACAGTCTTTACATCTTTTTTCTAAACATTTAATAATATCTTTAGTATTCATAAGTGTGCTATTATACTATAAATTGCTTTGTTTGTCAACAAGTTTTTTTACAGTGCTCTCACCAGACTGAGACTGAGAAATTTCAAATACGCTATCTGCAACTTCTTTAAATTCCATTTGATGAGTATTCATAATAATTTGCACATCCAACTGAAGAGATAATTCTTTTAAAAATTCAGCTACTTTTGGTATATAATATTCGGATGTATTTTTAAATGGTTCATCTGCTATAATCACTTTAGATAAAACCGGTCGGTAAAACACTAAACAAATAATTTTCAAAACAAAACTAATAATTTCTAACATAGCCCCCGCATTACTATCTGATAAATCCATTTTAAATTTTTGACCTTTATAAACACTCCATAACATAGGTGTAGCATACATTTCATCTCGTTGAACTCCCATTTCAAACTCGAATACATAATTATTGTTTTCAAAAATAAGCTGTAAGCCTTTAGTTACCCAATATTCTATTTTATTTTTAATTTCTTCTCTTTTCAATTCTATAATATTCAAGAAAATGTTATTTGCTTGAGTAAGTAATTCGCTGTATTTTTCTGTCTGCTGAATTAAGCCCGTGTTTTTCTGAATTCTATTGATAATAGATTCTTTCATTCCTTTTTTGCGGTCTAACTCAGATTTACGAGATTCAAATTTAGAAACTATTGTATCATTTAACATATAGGAGTATCCAGTGTTTGAGAAATTTTATTAATTTCTTCTAACAATTTTTGTTTACTTTTTTCAAGATAATCTTTTGCTTGTTCTGGAGTAACATTAAACGCTTTAAGTTCTTCTATAATTTCTGTCTTTTTCTTTTTCAATTCTTCTTCGAGTGTTTGAGCTTTAATTTTGTCGGCTTCTAATTTCTTAATCTTTTCTTTCAATTTGTTAATTTTTTCAAGCATAATCTATCTCCTTTAAAATTTTTTCTATAACAATTTTAACATCGTTCGAAACATGTTGGTCTTTGATAAATTTATATACTAAATCAATATCAGATATAAAACTGTTATTTTTATCATAATTAATTAACTCTCTCATATAATCTGATAGTTTGCTATCTGATTTAAATTCTGTTTCTTCTTTAACAATAAAAACCGATTCGGGGGGTTGTATGTTTAATGGAATATTTTCTAATAAACATTCTTTTTTTTGATTTACTTTTATCATTACAACGGTAGGCTGATGGGTATATAAAGAAATATCGTCTCTTCCTATAGACCCTATATTAACAAACCATTTTTTATTTCGCTGTATCATTCCCTGATTCTTGTGCCAATGACCATTAAAAATTAAATCATAATTAGTATCTTCAATATCCTTCACTGTAGTGTAATCACCAAAAAAAGTATCTGGAGAGTTTTCTGTTCCGAACCCAATTAAACAACCGTGAGTTAACCCTATTTTAAAACTATCGTTGTCTTGTCCGTGATAATAATAGGCTTTTCTATCAATATCAATATTACGATAATATGATTTCCCGCTTATAATAACATTATTGATTTTTATTTCGGTGTCATTTAAAACATGAATCCCTGTTTGTTCAAAAATCCCTATCGGTTTATAATTTTTGGATTCAAAATTATATCCGACTATATCATGGTTTCCTGCAATAGTAATTACAGGAACAGAAAAATGTTTAAATAATATTTGCAACGCTATAATTTCTTTACAATTAAAATCGTATTTTCTATTCATAAAATCGCCGGTAAAAGCAACAAAATCGGCGTTTTGTTCTTTTGCTAATCGAACAATTTGATACAATTTATCTAATATATCATTACCATAAGAATCCGTCCGACTGACGGAATTTCTATATGTAAATTCTATATCTCCACACAAAAGACCAACGGTTTCTTTAGCCACGTATTTTCTCCTTACATTCTTCGGGCATAATATCTAATGTTATAGGACAAACATGTAAATCTTTAATATAACCTTCTAATTCAGTTTTGCTTTCTTGTAAACCGTTTTCATATTTTTGAATATCTAAAAGGACACTATTATATTTCCGGTTATTACTATCATAAGATTCTATTAACTCCTCTAAAATTTGTAATTTATCTGATTCTGATTCTAACTTGTCTATAGATTTTATAATCTCAATACTTGTTAAAGTTTCATATTGTTTAACGTTTAACGAACTAATCCTCGTTTGAATATCATTATATTCTTTAATTAAATTTTCTAACACACCTATTTTATGTGCCCTCTCAATTAATTTATCAATATAAATATTTTCATAAATAGGAAATGTATCTAATTGAATCTGAACTTTTTGTAAAAGTTCTGTTGTAACATTATAATCTACAACCTTTTGTTCTAATTGTATTAATTCTTGTTCTTTGGTTTTTAATGTATCAATATTTTCTTTAATTTCTTTTAAAAACGTTTCTTCAGCAACTAAAAAATCATATTGTTTTAATTCTTCTTTATCTTCTTCAATATTTTTCTGATATGTTGAAATTAATCCTTTATTTTTCTTGAGTTTCTGACTACTTAATTTAACACACTTATATATCTTATCAATACCGGCAATTCTACCTAATATTTTAGCATTATCGCTTTTGCTGTTAAATATCATAAAAAACGAACTGTGTTGGTCTATAAAATTTAAACTTATAGGCTCACTTCCACCAAAATCAATTTTAACTATTTGAGTAAACTCTGTGATAGGTTCAGGAACGTTTCTTCCTACATTATCATAAATTTCTCCATTATATGAATATCTATTAATTTTTTTACTTTTTTCTTTTCCTTTTTCCCATAACACTCCGTCTATTTCGATTTGTGTTTTATCAGCATTAACTGTAACAAAATCATCTCCTGTATTGTTAAATGCCCAATCTCTAAGCAACCGTTGGATATTACTTTTACCGGTCTGAGAATTTCCTATAATAATATTAATGCCTTTAGAAAATTTCAGCTCGGCTTCTTCGATTGACCTATAATTCTTTATTTTCAGATTTTTAAATTGCATTTAAACAATCCAGACAATATCCAATATATTTCTTATTATAATATAATCGTTTTACTTTTTTTCCACATTTTTTACACGTTAACCCCGAATGTCCTTCTCCTATACCTGCCCCGTGAAATACTAACCTTGTTCCATCATCATAATCGTGAATATGATTTTTCAAAGTTTTAATCGCTTTTTTTCTCTTGTCTAATTTTTCTTCGCATTTTATGTCCACTTTTAACTCCTTTTATTATTGAATTAGGATTTAAGTGTTTAGCACAAACAGTAAATATTTTATTATCGAAATGAACAGTTTCTACTTTATCATCTTTATGTAATTTGCATTTACATATTGGACATAACCCTTCCTTCTGTCTTTTAATAAATTCATTAATCATATACTTGTCCTCGTCAATTTCATATAAGGATGTAAAATATCATATAGCTTTTCTGTGCTTACAACATCTTCTTTTGCATGAGCAACACTATCTTTAAGGGCTTTTTTATCGCCTCTAATTCTTGCCAATGCCATCTGCGGAGTTGTAAAAATACTTTTAGAAGGAATATTAAAATGGTCACACACTACCCGTAAACTGTTTCGTCTAAATTTAAGTTTGTTTTTTACTACTGTATGTAAATCTGTTACCCACAATTCACCATAAGCAGGAAAATCTATATTGTATTTTAATGCTCGGCTACGCAAATAAGGTAAATCAAATTTGCGGTCAGTAATATAAAATCCGACTATTCTATCAAATCTACGCATATCCTTAACAAGATTAGTTAAAACCCTTTTATCTTCCCAACCCTTTTTAATATCTTTAATTGTAATAGCATCTTGATAAAAAACATTTTTTCCATATTCTTTAATAGTATAACAAACACAAACCCCATAATCAGCATTTAAATTATGTGGTTCAATATCTAATATTCCTATTTTTTCTTCTATTTTATATTTTTCGATAAAACAAGCAGGATGTAACCAAAATGTATGACTATGTTGACAAACCTCTTTAGCCATTTTGTTCAAAATACTTTTTGAAGTGTTTTTAACTAAAGTGTAAAGAGTATTAGACCCTTCCTGTCTTGCTTTCTTAACAAGGTCATCTTTGCTAATATTACGAATTGTTGTTGCAAAATCTACACTGTCAGATACTTTCATATATTCTCCTTGAGAATTTTCTCAAAATCTTTAGAAAGAGGAACTTTTCCTTCCCATCTATTTAACTCTTTATTTCTATCCATATCTACTAAAACCACAGTAGGAATTTTATATATTCCGTTAATAGCACTATTTTCCGTTCCTTCTTCTGTATCCATATCAAAAAATTTCAAAATAATTTCATCTTCTAATTTCCATTTTTTAATAAACGTCTCAAACTTTTTCTTAGCTCCATCGCAAGCAGAACAATTCTTTTTTCCGTAAATTTCTACTGCTTTCATAAATGTTCTCCAATATTTACCGTTTTTATCATATTTCCTATATAAACTTTAGTTTAAGGCTACCCCCCTACCTTTAAACAGTAATCTCAAGCGAGAAGGGGCGTTTTGTGCGTTTTTGGGGTATATTTAATCCTTATACTAGATTTTTTCCTTGTTTTTTCATAATTAAACTCCATAATCACCTTTTTGCCTGTCTTTTAATTCGCCGAGTTTACTTTTATTCCAATTTTTAACTCTAGAATAATACCCCACTATCCTTGTCATTCCCTCAACATTAGTAGAATTACATATAGAGCATTTATCTTTTATTCCCATAGTTAATTTTTTGCAATCATTACATATAGTAAACTCTGGAGAAATAGTTAATTGAGAACAAGCAGTGTTCTTCCATGTTTTAGTAATTAAATTTAATATACTTTCTGCTGGGGGCAATTTCTCTCCTACAAAAGCATGAATAATAGCTCCCGATTCTATAAGAGTATGAAACTTGCTTTGTTTCTCTATTCTAGTAATTATATCAACCGGAGCATCTGCTCGAAGATGTATAGAATTTGTATAATAAGCTTCATCTTTACTCAAATCTCCTCTTATAACCGATTTAGACTCTTTAGGATAACTAGCCAAATCTATCATTACAAATCTTCTAGAAGCCGATTCTGCGGGTGATTCTTCTAATTTAAACAGTAGTTTTTGAGTCTTTGTTAATTCTTTACAATACATATTCATGGCAGTAATGATTTTTATTCCTATCTTGAATACTTCTTCGTCTTCGTGTAATTCTTTGCCGGTTAAATATTGTAAACATTCATTTAATCCTATAACCCCTATAATATAAGTAGCCTTTTCTAAATCTACATAAGGATTTCCGTCTTTTGCTTCTTTACCTATTTCCCATAATGGTAGATTAGGTTTATTCATTAATCGGGCTATAAATCTTTTCTTTTGTAAATGAGCCTTAACTGCTAAATCCATTAAATTCTTAATGTCTTTAATTGCTTCTTCTATATTTCCCTTGCCTACTCTATAAGCAACTTGCGGTAAGTTTATAGTTATATTCTGAAATCCACAAAATCGTTGTGATTCGGGATGTTCTAGCATACTTTTATCTGTTATAGTGGTAGATAACCTGCAACACTGAGAAAGGGTTACTTCTTCCCTATCAAACACAAAGTATACTCCGCCGTTTTTACTGGCTACTTCTGTTGCTCTTTTTAAAAGTGCTAACTGGTCTTTATCAGTAAACGTTTCTTCATTAATATGTAATTGACATTTAGGAAATACAAAAGGAACTCCGTTTTTATCTCCGGTTTCCCAAACATCAAGCATAGCCATCGCAAATTTTACAGCTAATTTTTTGTACTTGTCGTAAGTTTTTGTTAAATATTTTCCGCCACTTCCTATTACTTTTATTTTTCTTAAATATTTCGGTATTCCTGTATGAATATTAAAGTCAATAAATAAACTATTATGAAAAAATAATAATCCTGTCCCCCCTAAAAAATTTTCATTATTTTTAACACTTAAATCATATACGTGACCATTATAATTATAAATATTTATTTTTCTGATTCTTGCAAAGCCTACATCTGCATTTAATAAAAGAAATAATTCATCGGGTGCAACTCCTTCATATTCTTGCATATCTTTTATTAAGTTTTTATATTTTTTACGAAATTCTAAATTTTTATGGTCTATAATTCTATCATCTTCTAATGACTCCCTCAGCTCATAACAATCTTTCCAATTTGAATTTTTGTGAGTTGTTTTAAATAAATGAAAATCTTTGTTATTAAGAGCAAACAATAAAGACATTCCATTTATAACATTTTCAGATGTATTACTTAAAGCCAAAGTTTTTCTACATGGTATTCCGTCTCCTCTCCAAAAGGCTTTAATGAATTCTAATTGTAATTTTTTTGGTAAAGAATAAATAAATAAAGGTATTTGTTTAACACCTAAATCATCTTCACCTAGAAAACTTATTATTTTACCCAATATTCCCTGTATTACAACCTGTTTAACATTTTTATTTTGATGAACAACAAAAGAATAATTAAAAAACTTTAAACACTGTTTTATATCATCAATAAATTTATCATCGGTATTAGAAATAGCTATAAAAGTTTTTGCTTTCTTAGAATTATGTCCCTCACTAATATAATAACCCAATAATTTTACAAACTCAGAAGATACTTTAATTTTAGAAGAAAAAACACTGTGACTATCTCCTTTATAAATTAAATTCACGGATTCATCTAATCCTACATATTTATCATATATTTTAATTGGTATTTTTTTCTTTCTAAACCAATTGGTTCTTATAGAAGAAGCATTGCTTCCGGCTTCTTTTGCAATTTCAACTAAAAAATTTCTTCCAAATTTTCTTTTAATAGCATTTTTAAAAAGTTCTTTTTTATCTAAAACTCTTATTTCACCACCAAAAGATTCTTTTTCTGCAAAAATTTTTCCTAAATTTAATTCGTCTATAGCTTTTATCTCCGGTAATTTTAAAGGAGCAACAATATAATCATTTTTTTTAAGTTCACTTGCTTTTTGAGAAACAAAAGATTTACCGTTCCAAATTAACACGGAATGGTCTCCGGTAACGCCTTTTATAATACCCTTAGATGTTTCAAAAGAATAAATTTTTCCTTGAAATGGCATTTTAGCAAAAGCAGTAATTGGCTTATAAGAAATTTTTCCTTTTTTATCAAAAGAAACCACTTCTAAATTATCTTTATTTTGTTTTGAAATCTCTATATTATTTTCTTGTTGTACCTGATTATCTTCTTTTAATTTACTATCAACTAAATCACCTATTTTACTTTGATATATTGTGTTTTGTTTTTTAATCCATACTGTTTCTTCAGATATTAAACTTTGAGAACCCCTAGAAAAAGCGTTTTGACTGCAACTAAATATTAAATATTGAGCTTCCTGTTTTAATTCTTCATAAGACATTCCTTCAAGATAAGGAGCATAAAAAATATTCACATAACCCAACCCTAAAGCCCCTGCATAATAAGATTGCATAGATGCTAAAAAAGTATTTAAATGACCAGTTAATGTCTGAGCATGTTTAGCCGGAGCAGATTCAGTATCTAAATTACATAAAGATAACCCGTATTTCTTTATATATTCTATACTATGAGCGGAACAATTATGAACAAGAATACCGTTACAAACAAAAGTATTGGATTCTGTAGTAATATCATAAACATAATTATCCTTATATTTACATTCTTTTATAGCTTTAATTTTCTCGTTTTTATAATCTCTTCCAACTTTAGGGATTATGGTTTTACTTATAATTGGTTTATATGATTTAAATTTTAAACTGTTTTTCAATAAATCTTTATTTTTTTTGTTTAAATAAAAAGCAATTCTATACATTGGTTTTTTGTTGATAATATCTATACCTTTATGTTTTCGGGGGCTATTGATTCCTATATATGTTAATGAGTGTTTTATATATTTATAACTAAACCAATATTTTAATTGAGATAATAAAATTCTTGATGTTACTCTTATTGATAACTCATCTGCCCCTCTATCTTGTTTTTTAATAGAACCATCTCCATCAAATATTCCCGAAATTATAGTATCAACAACTGACTCATCAAACGCAAGAAAATTTTTAGGCAATGATTTTGTGTCTGATTTTATTCCTACATCTATAAAATTTAAAAAACTAACGAGATTTTTTCCGTAAACTCGAACACTCATATTATTTATTGTATAAGAAAAATTATGTTTCTTTGCAAACATTTTGACGTATTTGATATGAGATTTACCTGTTATAGTTATACTGTGTTTTTCTATATTTCCTTCTGCAATAAATAACCCTATAAAATATGCCGTTTCTTTATCAATTGGAAAATACATTTTGTTATTTTTAATATAATTTCTGTCTACTAAATCACTTTCAACAATCCAATTATCCAAAGTAACTCTGTTTGTTTGTATTGTTTTAGTATTTGTTAAATCATATTTTTTTATTTTTTTACTAAATTGTCTATTACATTTTTGACAAATATATGTTTTACTATTTTTACAAGAAGAACCGTTGGTTATTGATGTTAATTTTCCACACTCAGGACAAGTGTATTTCGGTATTTTATCTTCCAATACTATAAAAGGGTGATTATCTGTTATTATAACTGAATTACCATTATGACTTTCAATGCTCAACATTTTTCTATTAGATTTATGTCTAATAATTTTTTTTAATCTTGTCCAAGTTTTGTTTTTATCATAAACAAATACGTTTTCTAATATCTTGATTTCACAATCATTGTTTATTATAGGAGAAACTGTTTGCTCGTCCCACAATTGTTTAAAGCTTCTTATGCAAATAATATTGCTGTTTTTTATTAACATACACTCGTCTTTATGAAAAGAATAAACTCTTGTAGGAAACCCCAAATCATGTATATGTATTTTACCTTCTAAATGGGCGGTTGCTACATCTTGACTAAAAATATTTTCTAATGCAAACTGTTTCAATATGTTCTCAGCAATAGCCAGATTAACTGCTTCTGGGTTGTTGGATAAAATATTACTGTTTTCTTCATTCTTTGTGAATATAATATCTTTTAAATTCTGTAACGGTATTCCTAAAGATTGATGTTTTTTAAGCTTTGCGGTTAACCCTCTTTCAAATAACTCGTTATCTATTAATTCTCTAACTAAAGAAGTTGAAATTGTTTTGATAGTAGAATTAATAAGTTTTTCTTCTATACTCTTAGCAATAGCGTTTGATTCTTTTATATCTAAACCCAGCTCTGTTTCGAGAGAGTCTATTATCTTATTTATATCCCACTCTTGTAATTCATCATTCGAGAGGGGAGTAACTAAAAGAGCAATATCAGTATTATCTGCTTTCTTAGTTACCTTTTTTCTCACTTTTACTTTTGGCATTTTTTAAATTCCCTTCTATTACTTCACATAATAAAATATAATTTCCATAATCACTATCAAAAATTAATTCTAAAGTAGGTTGTTTTTTAACTAGTTTTGCGTCACTGCATATTTTTTCCAGCAACGCAAAACTTAGTTTAAACGACGTTTTCTTAACGTGAATTCTCCGAATACACTTGTTCTTCAAATTCATTTGTTAACTGCTTCTGGTTTCTCAGATGGATTACTTTCTCTTATTTGTTTATCACCGTGTGGTATGGGTCTGCGAATCTGTTTTTTGGTTTCTGATAAAAGATAAATGTTATTTCTTATATCTTTTAACAATCTCATTATAAAAATTTGAGATTTAACCATGATTATTTCATAAGGGTCAGTCAGATTTTTTGAAAGTAACTCTAGTTTTGAAACTTCTTCGCTAAAATGTTCAGACGTAATAGGCATATTATTTCTCCTCTTTTGTGCCGGTGACTAGTGATTGGTCTTGTTTCTTAAAATAACTGTATTCTTTTAAATAAACCAAACCTATAAACTGAATATTCAATAACATAAATCTCTCTTTATCATATTCTTTCATCAAAATAGATAATTCATTTGTCCCCCTAACTAGACACATTAAATTTTCTTTAGTATGTTTACAAATAAAATGTACAAAAAATAAATCTTCCATAATATCTCCTATATTAAAAAAAGTTGGGCGGGGTTTTTTAGTTTCTCAACACTCCACCCCATTACTTCAAATACTTTTTCTGCTTTATTATATATATTTCTTCTTGTTATTGCTTCCCAGTCTATTGAGCTTTTATCTATGTTATCCGTCAATACAAGAACGTCTATCGGTTTGTTATCATAACCTTGCTGTTTGGGTTTTACAAACAAATAATATCGTATATCTCCTTCATTCATTTCAAAAGTATTATCTATAATTTTTGTATTTTCATATGCTCTTTTATAAATAGGAACATTTTTATAAGAAGATTTTATTTTAAATGGAAAGGCGACCTCATCTAAAGGAAAAGTTTTTATTCTTTCTTTTTCTTCTTCTATCCATTTAAGAATATTTTCTTCGTTTGCTCCGTTTAATACTTTTTCAATTAAATTTTCCTGAAATTCAGATTCAAATTTTGCCGAAGACGACCTAATAATTTCTACGCCCTTAATTACTTTTTTTCGTTGTCCGTTTGGTTGAACTAAATATCCATAATAATGACAATCTGATAAAACCATTACTTTATCAAAATATCCTTCATAATTAAATTGAACAGAAAGATTCTGCTTATTATATTTTGCTCCCCACTCTTTAACTAAATTATTTAGCATGTCGGTTATATCGTCTCGTGTTTCAACCGCAACACTATCTGTATCAATGAATATTATTCTATATCCTTTTTTACAAAGTTCCTGTTCTACGTAAACTAATAAATCCCGAACGAGAAAAGCGATGGTAGAAACAACATTTGGATTTGATAAACGAAAGTGAGGATTCCCTATACTTCCAAACACACTATTAGCTTGAGATTTAACTGCTTTGTAAGCAGTCTCGGCTATTTTATATTCTTTAGTATTTACATCCAAACTTTCTAATTTAGATTTTAAATCATCTTTTAATGTTAAAAGTTTAGCAGTAACTTTTGGTAAAAGTTTAGTTGCGTCTTGGGTAAAAATAACCGTGTTAGAATGTTTATAAATAGCTTTTCTTTTATCTTGACGAATTCGTTCCATAATATTTATTTTACAAGTATTATTCGTTTCTTCCGACACTAAATTAGTGCTATCTAAACAAAAATCTATAATCATTGAAGGATAAGCAGAGGTTAAATCCCAAAGATTAACATTATTTTTAACACCCTCAAAATATGTTTCTCTGAAAGCCCCTTGGAAAGACCCCTGATGCTTTTCTATGGGTTTATTTGGCAAAATTATATTTTGATTTTTAGCTTCTTCATAAAATAAAAATTCTAATGGTTTAATATTATTACTTATTTTTATAACTTTATTTTCACGTTTAATAACATCTTGCGGTAAATCTTCCCACAAACATTTTGTCAAAGACCTTATCTCCGAAAAATATTCTAAAATCTTAAATTTTTCTTCTAACTTAAACATTCTCTGAACATCATTAATATTTTTATCTAATACTTCTTTAGAAACTTCATCAAAATTACTTTCTCCCCACGACTGTTCTCCTAAATCTTCACGAGCAATATAATCTAAAGCATAAGACGCTCGTTTATTTAATGTAAATTTTTCATATAATCCTTTATAATCAACAATACTTAATCCGCTCGGATAATAAACAGGAGCACCATTATCATCTCTTCCTGCAAAACGTTTTTCGTTTATTGGACTAACAAATTTAGCAAAATCAATGTCATAATAATTTAAAAGCCTATTATATAAATAAGGATAATCAAAATTCTTAATATTCCAAGCAACCAATAAATCAAATTGGCTATTCTTTATTGTTTCTATAAAATTTTGTAACATTTCTAACTCACTATTAAAATCTTTAACAAACCACGATATAATTTTATTATCAAAAGAACTATATAAAGAAATACAAGAAATCATATCATCAGCGGTTAAGATGTTTGGTAATTTTGTGCATTTTACTTCAATATCAAACATTCCATACTGAAAAGGAACAGCATCAACAGTATCTATTTTATCTATAATATATCGTTTACAATATGCTATATCTGACGACCACGCAAATCGAGAAGCACTTTTAAAAACGTCTCTGGGGTCTTGCATAATAACTTTTCTCAAATTTGTGCCATCATATCCTTTATATTTACCTGTATTATCTTTTTCAAAATAATATGGATAAAACGATTTATCTTGTTTAATTGATAGCCCTTTGTCGGTTCGAACAAACAAGTTAATAAATCGTCCAGTATTAGAAATATTCTGTAAATTCATTTTCAATATATATCGCCGTTTTCCATAATTTTTTCGTTTTCATATTTTGAAATTTTTTGTCTATATAATTCCAATTTAACACATTCCAACACTCCTATCAAAGAGTTATATAATTCATAACTTTGTCCCCTCTTTGTTACAATTCTATTAAGTATAGAACTGATTAAATAATTTAAATCTCCTGAAGTCATATCATTAGATTGATTATCAATTGTTTTTAAAATATTCTCAAAATCTTTTCTTCTTATTTGTTTAATATAAGGCATTTGTTTTCTTTCTTTTTATTGCACAAATAAATGCTAATATATCAATATTTAAGGACATCATACGTTTTTTTCTTTTTCTAAAGATTTAAGAATGGACTGACACGACCCCTTAATAGCATCTGAACTGTTAAGATACCCCATTAAAATATTTCTTACATTTCTATAAACAATAACAGCAACTTCAGATTCACGAGTACAAGAAGCATCTGTAAATTTAGAAACCTGAATAGTTTCTTTTTCTCCTTCTTTTTTTGGAGGAACTTTTACTACCACTTCTCCTCGTTCATACTGAGATTTTCTTAAACAATAAAATCTTCCTTCTTCATTCTTTTTAATACCTTCAGCTACTTTAGTAATAGGACTTAAAAAAGAATAATACCCTGTTGCTCTTTCCAATGCTAACCGGCAAGAATCAGGATTATCACTTAACATACCTTCTTGAAGTTGTTCATTTAATTTATCAATACCATCAAACGCTTCTTGACATTTTTCAAGTAACTTATTAAGACTTTCTTCTGAAACAAAATAACCCAAAAGCGTGTTATAATTCATACTATAATCTCCTTTTTAATACTGGTTGCTCTTTTAGGATTCGAACCTAAATTATCAGACTCAAAATCTGATGTGCTACCAATTGCACTAAAGAGCATCAAATTTAGGTTGGGTGGATGGAGAGAGAAATAAAAAATCCTAAATGACAATCAAATATTATCAACAACGAACTTCAATTTATTATATCAATATTTTTTATAAAAACACAACAAACTAATTGTTTATTAAATATTGTATAATAATTTACTTGACTATATTTATAGACATTTATATAATGTCCCAAGTATTTTTTTCCTCTCTCAAAGAACAACTGTCTACTCTACTATTTTTCGCAAATATTGCTACTCTATAGGAGCTAACAGTTTGTCCACATCCACTTCAATTCCGATTTCGGTTTTTGCATTGACTGTTTTTATTGCACTCGTTAAAGAAAACATAAAATTTTCTAGTTCCGTAATTTTTATATCAACTTTTTTTACATCGAACTGCGGTGTTTCAACTGTTTCATCTACTCTGTTTTCATATGTGTTTCTTGTTGTTTTCTGAACTGAAACTTCACTTCTAAGCATTTTTAATTCGCTTATTCTTGCCTTTACAGTATCACTTAATGCTAATGCAGAATTAATTGTCAACTTCATCTTTTTCTCCTTTTGTTATAGTTTCATCTTTTTTTTCGGGTTCTGTAAATCCAGTATCAAAATAAAAAGGTAATTTTAACTCGTTACCTTCGGCTTTACCACCAGATAAATGATTTTTTTCCATTTTTAAAACAGCAGAAAAACCTATTATTTTATCTATAGTCTTATATCTTTCCTTACCTTTTTCATCAAAATAATATTCTTTAACTTTATCAGTGGGGGCATCTGCTTTTTGCCCTTTTCTTAAAAATAATGTTTGTTTAGATGTATGTTTTAACGCATTACCTCCACTTAACGAATGTAACCCACCAAATTTACTAATATCGGTTCTTAACTGACCTATTAATATTACCGACACTTTTCCAGTATAAACCGGATTACCAGCTACCCTAAAAAATTTAGATAATTTACGAGCAAGTAAGGCTGTTTCGTCATCCTCAATACTTCTCTCTTTTCCTTGTTTACTTTCTTGTTCTTGTCTGCTACTCATAGCTTGTATACTATTAGATGCCCAAAAACAAGTTCCCTTTCTTCTTATATAAATAAGATTACTTGGAGATTTAACTTCTACATCATAAATAAAATCATTATATTCTATTAACTGAATATTTTTTTTCCTAATATAATGACTCATATTATTTCCTTGATAAGTTGTTAAAATATAAAATAACCCCCCAAAATTTACCCAATGGTCAACTATCCACTTTTTTTTAGGTTTTTGATAAAATTGACTAGTAGAAGCATAAACACCAATCTTTAGAAATAACTCTTGTAAATCGTCTATTAATTTTTTGCTTTTTAATGCTATTTTCCAATTTCCTGACCAAGTTAAATGACCATCTCCTTTTAAAAAACTTTTTAAAAATTTTTTTATTTGGTCAGAATTTAAGTTTTTTACATAATTAGGAACTTGTCTATCTTTAGAATACCTTCCATATTTTAATAATTCTTTTCCTAATCCAGAATTACAAATATAAAAATCTTTGAATTTATTTTTAAACCTATTATATTTAAATGGTAATTTAGATAAAACATTTTCTATTTCTTTACAAAAATATGGGTGTTTTAAAGAAGACTGATGAATTTTTACAGTATAAAAATTATTATTGTTTTTTCCTTTTTCTGTTACTTGTAAGCTCCCTTCGCTTAAATACCACCCTAAAAACTCTAACCAAATATTCATTTCTATTTTATATGATTTAGGAATTCCTTTGGTATTAGCTTTAAAAATAAAATACTTTTGATTCTTTCCTTTCCAATTAAAATCTTTTTTAAAAAATATACTTTCTTTATATTTTTTACTGTTAATAACATCTGATATTTTATCCGTTTTCCATCCAGAAAAAAATTGACTTGAAGGTAATCCATATAATATTTTATTATTTAAAGTCATACAAAAATTACAATGTCTTCTATTGTAATAAACCATCTTTCCTTTATATTTTTGTTTATATATATTTTTAACATTATAATAATTGGCTTCTTTATAATTTGAATCTAAACTTAACAATAAATCTTTGTAATTTACATCTTTAAAATATTTCCAGCCTTTTTTGGTTAATACCTCTGTTTCTTTATCATAACAATCCACATAAATACAATCTACAGCACTTTCTTTTGCAAGAGCAATAATAATATCCATAGACTGTTCAGCATAATCTATTTTTTCCATTAATAAAAGTTTTGTAGGGTCAACGCCTAACTGTAATGCCCTGTCTTGAGCATAACTATGCTCAATGTCTATAAGACAACAACGCAACCCTTTTTTTTGCTGTGTTGCTATATGATGATAAATTAAAGATGTTTTTCCTGTAGATTCACCGCCATAAATTATAACAAAATTACCTCTTACACTTCCCCCCGTAAAATCATCTATATAAGGTATTCCGTAAGGTAATCTTTCTTTTTTTTCTTCTTCAGAAGCAAACTTAATTATATTTTTTCCGAATTTTTTATTTATATTATTAATAATTTCGGTTGATTTATTTGTTTTCTTGTTGACCATTGATATTCTCCTTAAATATATTAAAAAAATCTTCAAAATCTATAACAACAAAACGTTCTTCAAATTTGTTTTCTAAAATTAAAAGAGGGAGTCTTTTACTTCCTATGGGAATTTCTTTTATTAATTTTTTCCAAACATTTCTGTTAATTGTAGCATTAACAGTGTTTCTTAATTTACATTCAATAATAAAATACGGCTGGTTAATATCTCCGGCTTCTCCGCCTGAACCCGAACCCTTAGTGGGTCGAGCATATTTATACAGTTCTTTAAACCGAGACGCAATATATTCTTCTAACTTATTTTTTGATTGGCTCATTAAGAAACCAGCCCCCCCAAAGCCAAGATACAAGCGTCTATACAGTTAGGCTCGTCTATTTTAATTTTATATCTATCAAAAAATTCTTTGTGAACAATTTCTTTCTTACCGTTCTTTAATCCTATTTTATTACGTGCCTGACTTGCTAACACAAACTGAATATCTTTTATTTTGTTAAAATAAGCACAGACATAAACTAACATTCCTACCCTACTCAATTTTTGGAACGATTTAACGTTTATAGCAAAAAACGATTCTTCAATAATAACTTTATCAACTTCCTGTGTGTTTGCTTCAAAAAAATCAATCAATAGATTGTACTTATCTAAAATATTTTCGGACGAAATATCAATAAACCCAAAATCTATTTTAATATTTGTCTTAGATAAATAATTTAGTAGACACCACCCCGTCCTGTTCGGAGCAGTGTCTACGCCCAAGATAACCATACTATTGATAGGAGGAACAACAGGAAAATTATTAATTATATTTTTAGATTGTAAAGTTATCATTCTTTGTCTTTATTAGGGTTATATTCTTCGGCTGATTTAATAGCATCACTAATAGCAAAAAGAATAGTGTCAACTGTTGCATCAGCTACTTGCTCAACCTTATGAAAAGTTTCATCTAAATATGTATAATCATCAGTTTCCAAATAAACTATACCGTCTTTGTGTCCTTCTAAAGCCTGATAAACTTTTCTCCATTTTGCTTTATCGGAAAGTTTGGGTTGTTTGGTTGGTCGTCTATCAATACTCATACCATTCATTACCCGTATAATAGAATTTTCTATCCAATTCAATGCACTCTCTACAGGAGTCAACTCTTTCATGCTTACTTCTTTTACTACGTTTCCCTTTGCATCCTTTACAGTATTACCCTTATCATCAACTTTGTCTATCTGAACTATATGACCTTCATCATCCAGTTCAGGCACTTTTTCGGGTTTCTTTAAAACAATATTAAGATTCAGTTTTTTCATTCGGCTCTCTCCTTTTTTTACATTACGTTAGAAATTTCTTCCACAAGTCCAATAAATTTCTTCACAGTTAAATTTCCAGAAATCAACTTCTTCTCTATCAGAACTTTTACAATTTTAAAAGATTGTTCTGTTTTGGATTTTTCTATTACTGGGCTTCCTATATAAATCGGTCTATACCATCCCCAATAATAATCATAAAGAAAATCATATCCATAATATGAGTTTCCGCTATTATCAGGTAGATAATTGTCACTACCATCAATTCCAAAATTCCAAGTGTTATCAGAACTATAAGTAACACTACAATTCAAAAAATCTGCATTATAATTTTTATTTTCCATTTTATCCTCTCCTTGTTATTTTTGCAAGTTCTGTTGCATCAATATCGTTTCCTATTTCTTTATTAAAATTTTCAATTATTTCTTTAACAGTCGTTGAAGTAAATAAATCACAAGAAAGCTGAACTCCATACTCATTAAATATAACAGTTTTAATATCTTTAGCCATATCATCTGTAAAACCGCAATCACCGAGTTCTGTATTTTCATTCATTTGCCCGTCTTTTTTACCAAAAAATTCTGTTAATAAATTTTTAATAAGCATAATAACCTCACAATTTTCCTTCTGTTTCTAATTCATTTAACGTTTTTAATTCTTTTGTATCAAAATCAAATCTGCAATTAATAATCTGATTTTGAGAAGCCCCCCTTACTCGCACTTCTCTTATTTTTATAGTTTCGAAATAACTTTCATAACTATTTTCTCTCTGTACAAACTTTGATACTAAAGCCGGATAAAACTCAACTAAGTCTTTAGCAAAAAAATCTCCCGAACTTTTCCTTAATTGCATTAAAACAATCAGCACGCCTCCCTGTTTTTGAATTTCTTCGTTCAGTTTTTCGAATATAACATCTGTATCTGAATATTCTGTTGGTCGTAACCAATCAACAATAGTTACAGTGTCTTTAGTCAACTTTATTTTCATAGGATTAATTTCTTTACAAAATCTATAATCACCCTCAATCAGCCCCAAATATTTAGATATAGTAGCAAACCGGCTACCGCCTTCCGAACTATAATAATCAGGAACAATTCCTTGTTCTTTAAGTCTTTTAATAATATTCATTGAGACATGCGTATTATGATTTATAAAACCGTTACACCAAAATCTATTATTTTTTTTATATTTTTTTGATTCTATATTAAAATCATAAACATATTTTTCTTCGTTTTTATATTCTTTAGATATAATTTTATCAAAATAATAAGAGGTTTTGAATTGATTAGAATGTTGTCTTAAAAATATATTAGGATTTTGAGATTTTTTAGGAATATAATCATAATATTTTGCTAAATGGCAAAGTTGAAAAAGTTTATAAAGTTCAATAACAGAAAAAACTAATCTATAATAGTTTCTCTGATATTTTTTGTTAAATTTAGAATGTAATTTAACAAAAATTCCCAGATTTAATAGTATAATTTGTATTTGTTGTAATAATTTTAAACTTGCACTTGATAATTCCAGATTTCCTTTTTTTACATAAAGATAACTTTCACAATTAATATAAGCTTCTAAAAAAGCTATTTGAACATCTTTAGAAGCAGAAAATATTGCTTGAGGTATTTTTCTATTGGGGGATGTTATATTTATTTTGTTTGTTTCAAATAAAATTTTTCTAACTAAACTTGTTAAAATAGAAGACCTAAAATAATAATATATACAATTTTCTCTTTGTTCTATATTTGGTTCTAGTTTAAAATAACTATAGAGTTTCATTATATCTTCGTGAACTTTTTTGTATTTAATATTTTGATAAATAGTAATAGTATTTTTTTGTAAGTTTCCGTCTCCTATCACATATCCAAAAAATCTGCCTAATTCAGGAGTCATTTTATTTGGTATAAATATTTTGTTCATATTATTAGCGTGTTTATTTTTTTTATATACAAACTTAAATTTATTAGAAAATTCACTATCACTAAAACAGTTTGGGGGAATAATAACTACCTCGTCTCCCTCTTGAATATCACTTAATTTTTTACAAATTATATGATAATGAGGCGTGCCTTTGCTTATATATTTGTCTTTAATCAAAATTGGATGTTCTAATGTTCCTTCTATTTCATATCCAAAAAAAGTTTTAATTTTAATTGTTTGGTTAACTTTTTCTTTATAAAAATAATTAGGTTGCCTACACTTATTTTTAACTCCAGAATAAATCCGAAAATGAGAACTTATAGAAGAAACACCTTCTTTTCTTTTGCTACCAAAATTAGAAATATCCACTAGTCCACGATTTGTAGCCAAATAACCATCAGATATACATTTTCCAGCTCCAGTTGCTCCTCCCAAAATTACAATATCTCTATCCCTAACTATTGCTATATCAGAGAAATAAGGAAATTTGAATTTCACTTCTTCGCCTTCATCCATAAATTCAGTTTGCCAATTCGGGGTTTCAACAATATGATACATTCTGTGACTTTTATAAATTAAACCTTCTTTCATTAAACTTTTTAAAGCGGTATCTAATTTTTCTCTATCCGTTCCCGACTTACGATTTAACTCTAACATTTCTAATAAATCATATAAACTTGCCTCTTGAGGTATTTTTAACCGTTCATAAACTTCCTGAACAAATTTGGTTTCATCAGTAACCGAATATTTTTCCAGACTATTAAACATTGCTCTCATTTCTTGATAATCTAACGGGGGATTAAATAAAGTTTTATTAAGAGTATATAAAACAGTATTAACGTTTGCAACGGGAAGTTTTTTTCGTAAAACTCCTCCTATCCTAACTAAAGCATTATTTCTTCCGTCCCCGTTTCCTAACACCCCCAAATTAAAATTTTCCTTATCAATATCCGCTTTAATTTTATCTTCATCATTAATTATTGCAGAAGCAGAATATTTTGATAACAAAAATTCTTTTACATTTTGGGGAATAGAAATAATATTTTTGTTAATATCAATAAACTCTCTACTTTCCCCGTCCGTTATACTTGGAGCAACAACAATTTGACCGCCGTCAGACCTTATATCAATTTTTAAATTACCTAAATTATTTGTATTAGATAACTCAGAGTCATACTGATAAAAATAATGAACCCCCCTAGGTGTTTTTTGAATTAATGTATCTCCAAGAATATTTTTAAGTTCTTTTGGAATCTTACTATCAAAATCTATAACAATACAATTAGAAGATTTTCCGGTTTTTACTCCTATATTAAAATTATACTTAAAAATCCAATTTTCCCATTCACTTAGTTCTTTATGCACTTTATGTTGCCACCCTTGTTCTAAAGGAATTTTAGACCCAGCACCAATAGGCAATAAATCAAATCCGAGTTTCTGATATTTTACAATCAAATTATTAATCTCTGTTGGAGATATTAAATGATTACCGCCTATTGAACGTTGAATATCTGTTAAAATGTCTTCTTCAGATAAATTTTTTGACGGATTAATGTCTTTCCAAACATCAATAGCATCAAAACTTTTTTTACAAGCTGTACAATACATTTGAAATTCTGAAAAAGGTTTAAAACTGCAACTGGGCAATTTGTTTTTACATAAAGGACAAGTAAAAATAGATTTAGATTTACCTGATTTTTCTGTTACAAAATCGGGCACTGCCTTTTTCAAATAATCTATTGTATTTATCAATACAGATTTTTTATAATCAGTCATTCAATAAACTCATATTATATTCAAACATAGTTTTTACAGCGTTTTTAATATCATCAGTAGTTGTAATTCCCATACCCGAAACTAATTGACAAGCACCTGCCAACGCACACCCCATTTTCTTACCTCTTACATCTTCGGGCGAACCATATTTTGACCATTTTTCTTGTGTTCTACTTTTCCCATTAGCAGAAGAAGTAGCAACAGAAGATTTATTCTCTACAGGAGATGATTGATTATTACTTTGCATAAAAGTTATAGTGCTAGCATCGCCTTTTTTTGTAGATTCCTCATATTTTATTTCTACAACTGTTCCTTCATCGGCGGGATGCTTTTTATAATATGTTTCTACAGTTTTATTCAGAAAAAACCATTTGTCTTTTCCGTCGGGCATATGCAAGAGAACCATATTTCCGTTTCTACTAAATCTTACAATTGTAATATCATTATTCATACTTTCCTCCTTTTTTAAAGCCAATGAACTATATTATAAATTCCATTACACTAATCTCAACTGCTTCTTTTTTTCTTTTTCAATCTTTTTCTTTCGGTCTTTTTTCTGCAAAAACATTTTAGATTTTTCAAATGTTTCTGGATTAGCATTATTATAAATACTAAAAAAGTTTTCTCTTAATGAATTGTAAGGTAACAAAGCTAAATTATATTTCTTTTCTTCTAATTGATTAAACACGGGCTCAATCTTTTGTTCTACACAATCCGGTAAACTGGTTAAATCTACAATTTGTCTTCTAATTTCAAACTCTTTTTCGTCGCACACTTTACTTCTTAAATCATCAGATACTTCTTTTTCTATTTTCTTTTGTAAAACTTTATAAGGATTTTTTACAACCTTAAACCTTTTAGCTTTCGGGCTATAAATCAAAATATTTTTAAAACATAAAAGTTGTTCGTAATCTTGGTCAGACGCTATAATAATTTTTTCGTTATTTGGAAAATATCTAACTCCAAAAGAAATAATATCATCAGCCTCTAATTTTTCTATTCCTAAAACATAAAAAGGCGTTGATTTTTTGAGAATTTTTTCGAAATCATTATGTTTACCGTATTCACTTTGCCAATCTATATCAATTCTTTTTTCTCTTTTTTGTTTTCTTGTTGATTTATATTCTTTATCTAATTCCGCCCTCCAATTTCCACTAATATGAGTTTTATCTGTTGCTATAATAACTATATCATCCGGTTGTATACCTGTTTCTCGTAAATTTGTTAGCATCATTCTCATAGCAACAAAGGTTGAAGGTAACGGATTAAATCCTCTACTTGGTCTAATTGGATGTGTAGCATAAATTGAAGAATGAATATAATATCCCCAATCTAAAAAATAAATTTTATTTTTCGGTTTAATTGTCAACATTGTCTTCGTTGTTCTCTTCATTATAATCTAATTCTAATAACTCTAATTTTTCAAAAGATTCTATATCTTCTTCACATAAATCTTCGGCGTGAGCTTTCAAAAAACAGCTAATATGATACTCGGTTTTATATTTTCCTTTACCGTCAACAATATACAATCCAAAAATCTCTTTTTTACAATAACCACACCAAAGAATCTCCGGTGTTTTAATTTTTTCTGTTTTTTTCATTTGTTTGATTTCCAATATCTTCGTTGTGTTCTTTGTTATTAGCAAAATTTCTTTGCCACACGTGAAAAACATTAATAAAAATTATATCAACTGAATAGCTTCCTATATTTTCCCAATTTGTTTGTGTTGAACATCTTTTTAAACTTTCCTCAACAGTATTCAAATATTCATCATCAGAAATATCATCATCTTTTATATCACTGGAAATGTTTAACAAATCTCGATTTTGATATTCAATGAACTGTTGAAATTTAATAAAATTATTTTTTTTAACTTCAAGGTTAGTGGATAAAATAGGGGAATCAATTCCAGAAGAAATAATATGAAATCCTCGTTTAAGCCATAAAATATAACAAAAACAGCCTATTTTTAAAAGGTCTTTTTCAAGATGTTTGTTTCGAAACCGAATAACATATTTGTTCATTACCCAAAACAAACCCCTGTATCCGTGACTTTCACAAAGTATATCTGTTGCTTCTTTATCAGAATAACCGACAGCGTATTTTTCTCCGCCGTAATTGAATTGGTTTTCTATAAGTTTAAAATATAAATTTAACTTTTCTTTAACTGTCATATATTTCTCCGAATTAAAAATAGCAACTGCTCTCACTTAATATATAACAGTTTTTACCGTAATTTCAAATACTTTTTTTTCTCATTTTTCGTAATTACTTAAATCATAGTTACTTCTGATTAAAAACTTTTTTACTGTTTTGGTAACTTTTGCCATAAATTTTGCCATTAAAAACCAAGAAAAATTGTTTTTTTTGTATATTTCTCTTAAAGATTTTCCTTTAACAAAATAATCTATCACAAACGAATACTCTCTGCGAGTTAAAACCGGTCGTAACTCTTTAATATCAAAATAGTTAATATCTTTTTTTGGTGAATGTTCATCTAAATCGAGATTTATATTAATTGCCGGCATAACGTAAGCTCCAGCAGATTCAGCAATATTAACAATATCTTCCATAGGTAGAAACGTTATCGTTTTGTTGTGATGCAAACATTTACGATTAATAATATTATAAAGTTTACCGGTAACACTTAAACGTATACAAGCCTTTAATGAAAATCCTTTTTTTGCTTGTGGAAGTGTGCTGTATTTATTTATTACTTCGGATGCAATATTCATAGCAATAATACATAAATCTTTGCGAGATATACTGTTATTCAAATACGTATTTCCATATAAAGAAAACATTTTATTGGCTACGTGTGTTGCAACCGTTAAATACTTTTCGGGATTCTTAATATTCATTTTGGTCTCCTTTTGGTGTAATTTTTTTTCTTTCTTTTCTTTCTTTATATATTTCTTTCTTTTCTTTCTTAGCTTTTTAACTAAAGCTTTTAAAAAGCTTTTTATTTTATTTAAGAGTATATTATTACTAGAATACTCTTAAAACGCTTAGTATATAAGAAGATATATACTAAGCTTAAAACAAGCTGTATAGTATTAGTATACTAGTATAAAATAAATATTAATCTCTGTGTACTACACAGAGTATATTTTAAAAGCTTTTAGCTTTATCTATACGTAAAAGATATTAAAAGCTTTTTATTTAAAAGAACTAAAAGATTAATATAAAAAGTAATCTATAATACCCTACTTTTGCTCAAAATATGCAAATTGGGGGTCTAGACCTACCCTATATATAGTCAAAAAACGCACAAAACGCCCCTTCTCGCTTGAGATTTTTAAAAAGGCATACCTAACCCTACCCCCATCAATAATCGTGCGTTCTAGACCCCATTCTGTGCGTTTTTGGGGTATTTAAGGCTAAACTTGATTATAATTCAGGTAAATCTTCAAGCTCTATCTCAGCCTTACGCTGTTTTGGTTCTTTTCTGGGTTTATTAATTTTAAAAGAATTTGGTTTTGGTTCTGTGTTTCTAATTTTATACTGATATTCGTTTATTGCTGTTTCTGTTTTGGGTTTATAATATCTCAGAGTAGTTTTAATATCACTGTGCCCCAGCAATTTTTGAGCCGAAGTTATACTTATACCGTTTGCTTCTAACATTTCCGCAAACCCGTGACGAAAAGAGTGCCAAGTAATATTTTTTTCTTTGAGAATAGGTTTTATATTTTTTAATATACACTGTAATTTTCCTTCCGTTAAATTAAATGCGTTTCTTTCTACATTTTCTTCCGGTTCTCTGACAAAATACATTTCTAAAATATCTGCAACATCTTTGTTAAAACATACTTTTCTCTCTTTTTTACTTTTATTGGGAAGTCTAATTATTGCCGTACAGTTTTTTAAATCTATATCTTTTCGAGAAATATTTAGAATTTCATTTCTTCTAATACCTGTAAAGTAATAAAAATATAAAATCGCTTTTAATTTGAGCGGATGAATATATGAACTTAACCAGCCCATTGCTCGCCTCACAAGAAACCTTAAATCGTCCGGTGTAAATTGAGGTTTTATTTTTTCAGTTCGTCGCTGATACGGTAATTTATTTATTTCAACTAAATTTTCTTCGGTTGCTAATTTATTAAGTATAAGAAACTTAAAAAAACATTTTAACGCTTTAATGTAAGCATTAATAGTTTCGGGTTCAGAAGTTTTTGTTTTAACATAAAGAATAAACTCTGTTATTTTCGAAAAGTCAAAATCTTTATATTTTAGTTGTTTTTCTTCTACATATTTTATAAAAGTTCTTATAGTATAAAAATAATTTTTAGCCATTCCATTTAATGACAAATAATTTAAAAACTGTTCGATTAAAGGTTTCATTTTACCTCTATTTTTAGTAAATCAAAATATTTTTTTGTATCATCATTCCAATCTCTCTCTCTCTTTCATATAATTAACCGCATCTCTTTTTGTAAAAAAAGCATAACAATAAAGAGGTCTAAAAGCATTTGTTTTGATTGTTTTGCTGACCAGTATAAACGGATATATATTTTCTGGTCTTATTGCTCTGTTTTTATGTTTCCAAATATATAACTTCATTTCCTTATTTCCTTTTCTTTGTATGTGATTAAACTTCACTCAGAAATTCTAATATTTGCCTCCTTAAATTTACCGTCTATTAACTGATACCATGTGTCGGCTTTAATTTTTTTACCGTCTATTTTGGCTGATTTAACACACAAAACAGGATAATATTTGCCTGTCCATTTTCCGTACTCGGCTAATGTTATCCAACACCCAACCTTTCCTTTAATTCGACAACCCCTACCGATACTTGCACCTACACATTTTTTTCCCTGTAATTCTATTTGCGACTCATCTCCGCTTTGAGCTGACTGCGACCCGTCTCCGCTTTGAGCTGACTGCGACTTATTTCCGCTTTGAGCTGACTGCGACCAGTCTCCGCTTTGAGCTGACTGCGACCCGTATCCGCTTTGAGCTGACCGTGACTTGTCTCCGCTTTGAGCTGAC